>ENA-UOXV01000134-UOXV01000134.1-marine-metagenome-genome-assembly--contig:-NODE-134-length-97419-cov-58.924931_pt1 | contig 97419 bp, 81 predicted proteins | sample MGYA00238165_ERZ766961 | MGnify/ENA primary metagenome ERZ766961 (study PRJEB28924, sample SAMN03173240) | marine metagenome | biome: Marine; feature: Water; material: Subsurface seawater | place: North...
CTCTTTTATAAAGCCATTCTTGCATGTCCTTGGTACTAAACCGCTCAAAAGGCTTATAGAGTTTTTTTTGACCGCGGGGATAGAACTTGATCAAATCACCTGGTTTTTGGCGTCCATTGGTCACATTACATCTGCCACCTCCTGATATTTTTACTTTGGTAAGGGTTTTTGATGTTTTTTCGATAAGGGTAACTTGATATTTTGGATTTTTGTCTTTGATGTTGATGGCTGAAAAATAGCCTGCAGCACCCCCACCGATTACAATGATTCTTTTCTCCATCAGCTATGGATTGTAGGATTCGATAACCGAGTATGGCCATAAAATATTATCCATTGAATTGATTCATGGCATTTTCAACACCTTGGGTACAAAAGGTAAGCGCGGCATCAATGGCGCAATCCATATCTAAGACAAGGGCTTCCATTTCTTTCTGGTTAAAGGGAGAAAGGACATAATCTATTTGTCTACCCTGGCTATAGTCATCGCCCACCCCAAACCTTAGTCTTGGATAATCTTGGCCACCGATCAATTCCTCAATATTTTTAAGACCGTTGTGACCTCCTGCAGACCCTTTTTGCCTCATTCTTAATTTCCCATAGGGTAGGGCTAAGTCATCGGTGATAATCATTATATTCTGTTTCGCTACCTTTAAGTCTTGCATCCAGTAGTGCACCGCACGTCCACTTAAATTCATGAAGGTAGTGGGCTTGAGCAGATAGATACTTCTTCCCTTATGCCTTAAAAGTGTCCAGAATCCATGTCGACCCTGTTCAAATTTAATTTTCTTTTGATCAGCCATTCGATCTAAAATTAAAAACCCAATATTGTGTCTGGTGAGCTCATATTCTACACCTGGATTACCTAGTCCAACGATTAAATATTTCATGAATACTTTTTAAAACTCATTCTGAATTAAATGTGCTACCCTTTTTGTAGCGCGTTAGCTGATCAATATAGAGGTTCTTTTTTCTTGTTCATCAATTTATTCATAAAAGAAAAAAACCCACCTTGATGGCGGGTTTTTTTTCATTGTCAATCGCTATTGATTCAAAGATTAATCTTCTTTTTCATCAGAGGTCCCAGTTTCTGCAGCTTCTGCAGCTTCTGCGGCTTCTGCAGCTTCTTCTTCTTCAGTCTTACCTTTCATCGCTCTAGGTACATCAACAGAACAAATAGATACCAGTGGATTGGTCAAAACCTCATATTCTTGTGGTGCCAAATCTCCTACTTTGATCGTTTTACCCAACTCAAGTTTAGAAATATCTACATTAATGCTCTCTGGCATATCTTTGGGAAGTGACTTGATCATTAACCTCGGCATTTTCATAATCAATCTACCTCCTGTTTGTATACCGGGAGCAATGCCCTGAGTGACCACGGGGATACTCATTTTGATAAGCTTGTCATCAAAGAGCTCTAAAAAATCCGCGTGGAGGATGACTTCACTTACTGGGTGAAATTGAATATCCTGAAGGATGGCTTTTTTAATTTCTCCTTCAATATTAAGTTCAACGAAACGTGCTTCTGGCGTATAAACCACATCACGAAAAAGTATCATGGGTGCAGAAAAATGAATCTGCTCTTTACCACCATATACTACACAAGGAACAAAACTTTCACCTCTCAATCTTTTGGATTCTGTTTTGCCAAGATTTGCTCTTCTATACCCTATAATCTCAACTATTTTCATAATAATTAATTGTTTTTAAATAAAAAGTTCACTTATTGATTCATGACTGTGTACTCGGCGTACTGCTTTGGCAAATAAGCCGGCTACACTCAATATCTTTATTTTATCGTTTTGTTGCTTTTGAGGAATTGAATCTGATATCACCACCTCTTCTAAAACCGATGAATCAATCGTTTCATAGGCTTTTCCTGATAATATACCATGGGCACAAACCGCTCTTACTGACTTCGCTCCTTTTTCTTTTATCAATCCAGCCGCTTTACAGATGGTCCCTGCTGTATCGATCATGTCATCCACTAAAACCACATTTTTTCCTACAACATCACCAATGACTTGCATAGAGGCGACTTCATTGGCTCGCTTTCGTTGTTTGTCGCAAATGACAATTTCTGCATTAAAAAACTTTGCATAAATCCTTGCTCGAGCACTTCCTCCAACGTCTGGTGAAGCAAACACGAGATTATCTAGATTTTTAGTCTTGAGATAAGGTACGAAAATAGCACTTGCATCTAAGTGATCTACGGGGATATCAAAAAAGCCTTGAATTTGACCGGCATGCAAATCCATAGTCATAAGTCGATCCGCTCCAGATGCGGAGAGCAGATTAGCGATCAGTTTTGCACCAATGGAGACACGAGCTTTGTCTTTCCTGTCTTGTCTGGCATAACCAAAATAGGGAACCACGACCGTCACATATTTGGCACTGGCTCTGCGTGCCGCATCGATCATCAAAAGCAGTTCTAAGATATTATCGGCAGGAGGATTAGTGGACTGAATTAAAAAGACTTCACAGCCTCTTATGGACTCATCGTAACTTACATGAAGCTCACCATCGCTAAACTTTTGAGAGGTAATGGCGCCTAGGGGGTTGTCATAAGCAATAGCTATCTTCTCAGCTAATGCTTGCGTTCCTTTTCCAGCAAAAAATTTAACAACGGTCATGTTATTTATATCATCTCTTACTTTTTTAAAAGCAAAGAGATCAGGCGATTAGAGTTGGCCTACTAGGGCTCGAACCTAGACTCTTCTGAACCAAAATCAGACGTGTTGCCAGTTACACCATAGGCCAATTAGACGGCAAAAATAGAATTTATTTATTGAAATTAAAAAACCATTTTTGAATATTAATTATTTTTTATCATTATTTCACTTTTTGCGCTACCCATTTTCGAGCATTTACAAATGGCTCAATCCATGGACTGACCTCATGCGCCATTTTATTTTGGTGATGACTCCAATTCCAAGGAAAGAGCGATCGCTCCAAATGGGGCATCATTGCGAGATGTCTCCCGTCTTTAGAAGACAGCGCAGCTGCTCCAAAAGAACTTCCATTGGGATTCCCAGGGAATTCATCATAGCTGTATTTCATAGGAATCTTATAAGTGTTTTCATTACTCTTTAGATCAAATCGACCCTCACCATGTGCTACCCAAATACCTAATCTACTCCCTGATAAAGAATTTAATAAAATAGAATCATTGGGCTGAATAGTCACATTGATAAATGCCGACTCAAACTTACCCGAAAGATTGTGACGTAATTGTGGATGATGGGTATCCATTGGATATATTTTTTTCAGTTCCATCATTAATTGACATCCATTGCATACTCCTAGACTGAGGGTATCATCACGATCATAAAAGTCATCAATTGCTTTTTTGGCCTTTGGATTGTACAAGAATGAACCTGCCCAGCCCTTTGCCGAGCCCAATACGTCAGAATTTGAAAAACCACCGACAAAAACGATAAAGTTAATGTCGGTTAAATCTTCTCGGCCTGCAATAAGGTCGGTCATGTGAACATCCTTGACATCGAACCCCGCCATCCAAAGTGCGTAAGCCATTTCACGGTCTCCATTGACGCCTTTTTCTCGAATGATTGCGGCACGAAGACCTGAAGATGATTTTCTGTCTAAATTAATTCCGTAACTGCTCAGTTTACCGTCAAAACCTTGAGGATAGGTATAGGTTAATGGCTGTTGGGTATAGTTAGTGAATCTAAGTTTAGCCAGTTTTGGTAACGTTTGCTTGGTATCTAGCAGGAAGGAGGTATGGCTCCATTTATTTCTGTAATCATCTATATTTAGGTCAAGAATAAGATCCTCTTGGGTCACACTCAATTGGCGATGGCTAGTGGGTTTCCCAATAGGATAAAAAATGACAGCTGAAGCTTGGAGTACAGAAAGGGCCGCACCTTTTACTTGCAATACGACAGCCGGTTTTTCAGCAAAAAGGATTTTAACAACATCTGATTCTGGAAGAAGGGACAAATCAATTTCCATGCCGCCAGATTGATTTGGGAAATTCATTTCGAGTAGTGTGGTAATTAATCCACCAGTAGCGACATCATGACCTGCTAGAACGAGGTCGTCATGGATGAGTTGCTGAACGAAATCAAAGGTCAATTTAAAAGTAGCTGCATCGACATCTGGAGTTTGATCTCCAAGCATGTTTTGGGTCTGTCCCCAACTGCTGCCTCCTAATTCAAACGCTCCTCCTGAAAAATCAATATAGACCAATATCGATGCTTCTTGCGGCTGGATAGCGGGTAGGATTACTTTCCTAATATCACTGACCTCAGCTCCTGCACTGACGATCACCGTACCTGGTGCCATGACCTTTTGACCATCAGGGTATTTCTGGGTCATAGACATCGAATCTTTTCCTGTAGGGATGTTGATGCCTAGTTCGGAGACAAATTCGCTAATTTCTTTAACGGCCGTATACAATCGGCTGTCTTCTCCTTCATTTTTAGCAGGCCACATCCAATTGGCACTCAAGGAAATTCCTTTTATACCATGAGTCAAAGGAGCAAATACCAGATTGGTCAAGGCTTCTGCAACTGATAATCGGGATCCTGCACCTGGATCGATTAAGGCCGCTGCTGGTGCATGACCAATGGAGGTAGCCGCCCCTTTATGGCTCTTAAAATCCAAGGCCATGACGCCAACATTGTTTAAAGGAATTTGAACTTCCCCTACAGTTTGCTGTATCGCTACTTTTCCAGTGACCGAGCGATCTACTTTATTGGTCAACCAATCTTTACTGGCCACTGCTTCGAGTTTAAAAGTTGCTTGGATCATTTCTTCTAATTGAGAAGAAAGATAGCTCCCACTTTTAAAAATTTTATTAAGGGTAATGCCTTTGATCACCGTTGTGGGAGAAGCACCAAAAAGATGTTCTAATTTAAGGTCGAAAGCTTTTATTTTTTGATCATTAATAAACAGTAACCGTTGATCGGATGAGGTCGTGCCCACCTCATAATAGGGCGCCCTTTCTCGATCCGCCACTTGTTTAAGGTATTCGGTATGTTCTTCTCCAATGACCAGACCCATTCTTTCTTGAGATTCATTACTTAAGATTTCTTTATCGGAAAGGGTAGGGTCACCCAGAGGAAGCTTATTTACATTTATTTCCCCTCCCGTATCTTCTACTAATTCGGAGAGACAATTTAGATGCCCGCCCGCACCATGATCGTGGATGGAGATGATCGGGTTGTCTTCAAGTTCGGTCATGGCTCGGACCGCGTTAGCGACCCGTTTTTGCATTTCCGGATTTGAGCGTTGCACTGCGTTGAGTTCTATGGCATTTTCAAACGCACCTGTTTCCACAGAAGAAACCGCTCCACCTCCCATGCCAATGCGATAATTATCACCTCCCAAAACAATGATTTTTTTATCAGGTGTAACCTTTTGTTTTAGGGCTTCTTTGCGTTTCCCAAACCCGATGCCACCTGCCAACATAATTACTTTATCAAAGGCATAAATTTGATCATTTTCCTCGTGTTCGAAGGTCAGTACTGAGCCGCAAATAAGGGGCTGACCAAATTTGTTACCAAAATCACTGGCACCGTTGGAGGCTTTGATGAGTAGTTCTTCAGGAGATTGATAGAGCCATTTTCTAGCGTTGATTTGCGTTTCCCAATCTCGACCCTTTTCCGACCGAGAATAAGCCGTCATGTAAACGGCAGTACCCGCCAAAGGCAAGCTTCCTTGGCCACCTGCCAGTCGATCTCTTATCTCACCTCCTGCGCCAGTGGCGGCGCCATTGAAAGGTTCTACCGTAGTGGGAAAATTATGAGTCTCTGCTTTCAAAGAGATGACTGAATCAAAATCTTTCGTTTCGAAATAATCAGGTCTGTTTTGTGATTTTGGGGCAAATTGTTCGATCCGAGGTCCTTGAATGAATGCGACATTATCCTTGTAAGCCGATACGATGAAGTTAGGGTGATCTTTGGAGGTCTTTTTAATCCATTGAAACAAAGTTTTTTCTTTGGCTTCACCGTCGATGATAAAATCCCCATTAAATATCTTATGTCTACAATGTTCTGAGTTTACTTGCGAGAACCCAAAAATTTCTGAATCAGATAGCGGTCTGCCGATCTCTTCTGAGACGCCCATGAGGAAAGCGATTTCTTCTTCACTTAACGCCAAGCCCTGTGATTGGTTAAAAAAATGAATATCCTCGACAGCGGCTATAGGTTCAGGCTTTTGGTCTAATGAAAAAACAGCTTGATTTAAGACCTCATATTTTTGCTCAAGCATGGGATCAAAATTTGTTTGATCTTTCTTAAAAATTTCTATTCGGAAAATGCCTCCGATATTACAATTTTGGGCGATTTCTACGGCGTTGGTACTCCATGGGGTAATCATTTCTTTTCTGGGCCCGTTAAAGGAACCTGAGATCTCAGCATTTCCTAGGTGCTCAGCGCCAGAGAACAACCAAGATAATTTATCTAAGTCTTCGGTTTTGAGAAGAGAATGACTACCTACCGAGAGGTATTCAGTTGCAGATTTTTTAAAAAAGTAGATCATGTAGCTTATAAAAAGGGGTAAAAATAGGTTAAAATTTGGGCTTTGCTATTCCTTTTTATGAGGATTCGTTTCAAGACTTTGAATATAAGCTAAAACAGCTGGATGAACAGGTATTTTGTGGTGCTTTTCTTTCAGGACTGTATAAGTTCCAAGGGCCAATAGAGGAGTAATTTTGTTAACGTCAATGAGAGGATCTTTTGCACCTAAAAAAGTATGGATATGGGAGGGTTTCTTTAAGAAAAGTTTTAATAGGTTACTTGAAAATGAGATATCCCTAAAATAGGTCCATGAGCGATACACTCTTTTGAGGGCCGCTTGATTGGAAAGTTCTCTGTGAATGAATCGATTCATTGAGGCATCTATCAACCCCACATATTTGAGGATGCCCATAAGAAAATGGAATTGCTTAAAATTTTGAGTCAGATAATGAAATAGAAGCCGGGTAGGCCAAGTGGTACTGATCAGATACCAAGGAGATTTATAAAAACCGTCTGGGGCGATTAAGATTAATTGGGAGACATGTGTTGGAAAATAGATGGCTAAAAAGAGGGCAAATTTTCCCCCTAAGCTGAACCCTGCCACATAGAAGTTTTTGATTTGCTCTTTTTCGATAAACATTGACATGAGGGTAAACCAATCGTTTGGGCTTAATTTTTTTTCTGGTCCTGTACTTTCACCATGGAATATGAGATCAAAAGAATAGATTTCAAATCCCAACAATTTCTCATGATAGAGATCAAATGCAGTTCGATCTTGACCAAAACCATGAAAAAGCAATAATTTTAGTTCACTGTTACCTGATACGGTATAGGCCAAACTGTATTTTTCAAAGATTATTTTTTTGGTTTCTGCAGACATTTAGATCATAATTCACATTTAGAAGACAAAATAGGATAAGTTTTTCTTAAAAACCATGGAAACTTTTAGTATGATAGTAGTTTTTACAGTTTTTTCAATCATTTTTGTGGTAGATGATCAATCAAATATCACATATAATGAAGGCCAAGGTCATTTCCGTTGCTGAAGATCTTTTTATGCGTCTGGGGGTAAGAAGCATCACCATGGATGAGGTAGCGCGCACATTGTCGATGTCAAAAAAAACCTTGTACCAATGCTTTGAAAATAAAGACCAGTTGGTGTCTGCTACAGTGATCGCGCACATCGAGCGAGAGGAAGACGCTTTTAAAAGAATTCACGAAGCTTCGGGTAATGCCATAGAAGAAATCCATGGATTGGCTGAAATCATGCGGAAAAACTTGGGACAATTAAATCCTTCGACGCTGTTTGATATCCAAAGATTTCATTCTCACGCCTGGGAGACCTTCTTAGATTTCAAAGATAAATGTATTCAAGGGCACACGGCAGATAATATTGTTCGTGGAGTCAATGAGGGTTATTACAGACCTGAAATCGATGCCAATATCATGGCAAGATTGCGGGTCGAGCAGGTAAGCCTGATGTTTAAGCCCAGTGTGTTTTCAAGCGCTGATTTTGATTTCAAACAAGTTCAGTTACAGGTGCTGGATCATTTTATTCATGGACTTTTAACGGACAAAGGTCGAGAATTATATGAGCAATTCCATCAAGAATCCAGCCTACTCAGCCAGAAATAAAAGTTTATAAATTAATAGGGATGAAAAAAATATATTTTTGCTTTTTTGGTGTATTGCTAATCTGTACTTCGCCTACTTTTGCTCAAGAAGCTCAAGAAGCTCAAGAAATGACCATTGAGCAATGTCTAGAATTTGCTATTGGCAACAATGAATCTATTCAAATTTCTGAGCTCAGTATCAAGGATGCAGAAGCTGAAATTCGAGGTATTGTTGCTTTGGGTCTGCCTCAAGCAACGCTGAGAGGGGGGGTAAACTATAACTATGAAGTTCAAACCAGTCTAGTAGACGCCAGTAATTTTGATCAGACCCTTGCTCCAGGGACGCTGACCGAAATTCAATTTGGTTTACCCTATGATGGAAATTTAAGTATGGGTGTGAGTCAACTTATTTTTGATGGGGTCTATTTTGTAGGTGTTCAAGCGTCCAAAACCTTTAGGGAATTATCTACTAAAGAAAATGAGCGAACTAAAATTGAAGTAGTAGCAGCGGTGACCAAAGCCTATTATAATGTACTGATCAATCAAGCACAACTTTATTTACTCAGTCAAAATTTTAGCCGTTTGGATACTTTACTTCGAGAAACTACCCAGATGTACCAAAATGGATTTGCCGAACAGATCGATGTGGATAGGATTAAAGTAAGTTACAACAATATTAAGGTCAATTTAGAAACACAAATCCAATTGTCAGGAATCAGTCAAAAGTTGTTGAAGTTCCAAATGGGTATGCCATTGGATGCCCCGATAGCGCTTACCACTTCCTTGATGGATGTCAACCTTGAAATACCGGAACTAACTGTCGATTTTGACTACAATGATCGAATTGAGTATTCTTTGCTAGAGACCAATAGAAGTTTAGCCTTGTTGGACAAAAAAAATTATCTATCCAAATACCTACCAAAAATTTATGGCAACTTTAATTATGGATATAACAATGCGACGGGCCTAAGTAGTGATTTATTTGGTAACGACTGGTATAATTTCGGAACCGTGGGGGCGACCATTTCGATTCCTTTGTTTGAAGGATTTGCTAAAAAAACTAAAATTCAACAAGCTCTAATAAAAATTGAACAATTGGATTACCAGAAAAGTTTTTTACAAAAAAACATTGATATTGAAATTGCTCAACAGAAGATCAGCTTGGAGAGTAATCTCAAAATCCTGGAGGTACAACGTCAAAATCAAGAACTGGCAGCCAATATTTTCCGAATTACAAAAATTAAATTTCAAGAAGGCATTGGTTCAAATTTAGAATTAACCAATGCCGATAATGAGTACAAGGCAGCTCAAACCAATTATTTAGCCACATTGTATAAATCTATTTTATCTAAAATTGATTTATTGAAAGCGACGGGAACTTTATATAATACGAAATCATAACCAAATGAAATTATTACAAACATATTTATTACTACTAGGTATCTGTATGATCACTTATTCATGTGAAAGCACATCGGGTGAAGAGAGTAAGCGGGAAAAGATCGAGGGACTTAAGGTACAACATGAGGAAATTAATAATGAGATTATTGCTTTAGAAAAAGACCTTCAGCTTTCAGGAGTTGAAGATGAACTACCTCCGAGCAGAACATTGGTAACTGCCTTTGCCTTGGAAACCTCGAAATTCCATCATGAGACAGAAATAAGAGCATCGGTAGCCTCTCGTAAAAACGTATTACTCACTGCCGAATCGATGGGTAAGATTGAAAAGATTTTCGTTTCGGAAGGACAAGCAGTTGAGAAAGGTCAACTTTTGGTGACACTCAATTCTCAAGTGGTACAAAACAGTATTGAAGAAATCAAGACGCAATTGAAATTGGCTACAGTACTTTTTGAGAAGCAAGCCAATCTTTGGAACCAAAATATAGGCACAGAGATTCAGTATTTACAGGCAAAAAGTAATAGGGAATCTTTGGATCGAAGATTGAAAACGTTAAAGTCACAATTGAGGATGTCAACAATATATGCACCTTTTGATGGCGTAGTAGATAAAATTGTGGCTAAGGTGGGAGAGTTTTCTCAACCCGGATTACCCATGGTCAGATTAATTAATCCTGAATCAAATTATTTGAAAGCCGATATCTCTGAGTCTCTATTGGGTAAGTTTTTAGTGGGAGATACAGTTCAAATTCACTTTCCCAATCAAAATCAAAATCAATCTTCGGTGATTTCCTCCCTCGGACAGGTGATCAACGATCAAAATAGAACCTTCGAATTGGAGGTTGTTATGCCCGAATTAGCCTTTTTGGTAAGACCCAATCAAGTAGTTGTTTTGCGCTTGGTGGATTACTCGAATGATGATGCGATGGTGGTACCCACTAAATTGATCCAAACGGATAATAAAGGAAGTTTTATTTATGTCTTAGAGGGTAAGGCTTTTGACAAGAAAGCAAGTAAAGCTTATGTGAACACAGGTTATTCATTTGATGATCAGACTGAAATAGTCTCAGGCTTATCTGAGCAACAAATGATTGTGGATAAAGGTTATAGAGCACTTACTCAAGGGACATTGGTTGAGATAACGGTTGATAAATAAAATGGAAAAAGATTCACAGAGGCCTCAGAATAACAATCTGGAAAGTAGGGATAAGCAGTTTGGCTTGACCACCCTTGCCTTAAAAAATAAAACTACTGTTTTTGTACTCACTGCTCTGGTGATTTTTATGGGAATCTCCACTTATCTGGGATTACCTAAGGAAAGCTTTCCAGAAATAGAGCAACCCATAGTTTACATTGGGACGATGCATCCTGGAAATTCTCCTGTAGATGTTGAAAATCTAGTTACCCGACCTATAGAAAAAGAGTTGAATACGATATCGGATGTAGAGAATATTACCTCGACTTCGGTACAGGATTATTCGACCATCATGGTTGAATTTACTACAACTACTGAAATTCAAGATGCACTTACTAAGGTCAAAGATGCAGTGGATCGTGCGAAGCCCGAACTTCCCACGGATCTTCAACAAGACCCAAACATCTTTGAAATGAATTTTTCTGAATTTCCGGTAATGAATATCAATCTTTCAGGTAATTTCAGTATTGAAGAGCTCAATAATTATGCTGAATTACTTGAAGAGGAAATTGAGAAACTTCCAGAGATATCCAAGGTAGATATCCGAGGGGTGAATGAAAAAGAAGTGAGAATTAATATTGACCCCTATCAAATGGAAGCCAGGATGGTAGGCTTTGGAGATATTGAAAAGGCTATTAGAAGTGAAAACCTAACCCTTTCCGCTGGAAATATGAAAGCGGGAGAAATCAGGAGATCGATTAGAATTGTTGGGGAATTTGATCAATTTGAAGACCTACTAGAGGTAGTAATCAAAAGTGAGAAAGGGAATATAGTTTATCTCAAAGATATCGCTGAAGTCACTTTTGATTATAAGGAGAAAGAAAGTTTTGCTCGACTCTATACCCAATCAGTGGTCATGCTCGATGTGGTTAAAAAAAGTGGTGAAAATTTATTGACGGCAACAGAAAAAATCAATACTATCATCGCAGACGCTCAAAACAATATTTTTCCTGAGGGATTGATTATTGTTAAAACAAATGATCAGTCTGCGCGGACCCGAAAGATGGTAGATAGCTTGGAGAATAATATTATTTCTGGAGTTATTTTAGTGGTTTTGGTCTTGTTGTTTTTTTTAGGGGTCCGCAACGCATTATTTGTGGGCATGGCGATTCCGCTCTCAATGTTCATTTCTTTTATCATTCTAGGAATGCTTGGATTTACGATCAATATGATGGTCTTGTTTTCTCTCATTATGGCCTTAGGGATGTTAGTCGATAATGGCATTGTAGTAGTTGAAAATGTTTATCGATTGAGAGAACGGGGCTTTAACGCTTTTGAAGCTACAAAGATAGGTGTGGGAGAGGTAGCCTTACCGGTAATTGCTTCAACGGCAACTACTTTGGCCGCTTTTTTGCCCTTGGCATTTTGGCCAGGTTTATTTGGGGCATTTATGAAATATTTGCCCATTACACTCATCGTTACTTTGAGTTCTTCGTTATTCGTAGCCCTGGTGATCAATCCAGTACTCATCCTGGTTTTTATGCAATTGGACAAAGGAGAGAAGCCCAATCATAAGCGGATTCTTATTACGTTTTCAATGGGTGCGTTTTTGGGTGTATCACTATTGCTACTGGACTATACCGTGATGGGTAATTTGATTCTTATTTTTGGTTTTATTTATTTGTTAAATGCCTATATACTGGCTCCTGGGTCGAGGAAGTTTCAAAACAAATTTTTGCCTTGGTTGGAAGGCAAATACAGTATCTTATTGAAGTTCTCATTATCAGGTATTTGGTCTTATGTATTCTTTTTTGGAACGACGGGCTTATTGATATTGTCTTTTTTGTTGATGAATATATTCCCTCCCAATGTGGTCTTTTTCCCAAAGACAGATCCAAAATATATCAATGTATTTATTGAATTCCCTGTGGGAACGGATGTAACAACTACGAATAGCTTTGCGCAAAAGATAGAGGATAAGGTGATTAAGCTGATGGAGCCTTATGGAGCCTTGGTAGAATCGGTCGTTTCCAGCGTAGGAGAAGGAACGGCAGACCCCAATGATCCTTCTGCTTTTGGTCAAAAAGACACCCCAAATAAAGCGAGATTGACCATTAATTTCCAAGAATTTCAATTTAGGAATGGCATCTCTACCGCTCAAATCATGGATGAGGTTCGGGAAAATTTAACAGGTTATCCAGGAGTACAGATTACTGTAGATCAAAATTCAGATGGACCGCCGACGGGTAAACCCATCAGCATTGAAATTACAGGAGATGATTTCGATGAGTTGGTGCAAATTTCTGAAAACATGGAAAATTTCATTAATGAATCTGGGATCAAAGGAATTGAAAAATTGAAAGCAAATTTAGAGACGGGTAAACCTGAACTGATCGTAGATATAGATCGTGACAAGGCGCGACGATTTGGATTGTCTACGAGTGCGATAGGTAGCGAAATTCGCACAGCCTTATTTGGTAAGGAGATTTCTAAATTCAAGCAAGGGGAAGAAGATTATGCCATTCAATTAAGGCTCATGGACAAGTACCGTTATGATGTAGATGCGCTGATGAATAAAAGTATTGTTTTTAGAGATCCTACCGATGGAAAAATGCACATCGTACCTATTTCTGCGGTAGCTAAGGCTTCCCTGAGTACTACTTATGGATCTATAAGGAGAAAAGATTTGAGTAGGGTGATTACCTTGAGTTCAAATGTGGAGAGCGGTTACAACCCGACAATGGTCAATGATGAGATTAAAAAAGCCCTTCAGAAATTCGAAATGCCCTACGGATACGCCTTTAAATTTGGTGGAGAACAAGAGAAACAAGCAGAAGAAATGGCATTTTTGAGCAATGCTTTGCTGCTGGCTATTTTCATGATTTTTCTCATCATCGTGTCACAGTTCAATAAAGTTACGACCCCTTTTATCATCATGATTTCTGTAATTTTAAGTACCATAGGTGTATTCATGGGCTTGATTATTTTTCAGATGGATTTTGTGGTAATCATGACCATGATTGGAATTATTTCTTTGGCCGGAATAGTAGTTAATAATGCTATTGTATTGATTGATTTTATTGAAGTAAGCAGAAAACGAAAACACATTGAGTTAGGCCTTAAAAATCTAGAAATAACTCATATTATTGAAGCCATAGCTGAGGCTGGAGCTACGCGTCTGCGTCCAGTTCTGCTCACAGCAATCACTACGATTTTGGGTTTGATTCCTCTTGCTGTGGGGATCAATATTGATTTTATGAAATTTTTAAGTGAGTACGACGCTGATTTTTATCTCGGTGGAGATAATGTAGCCTTTTGGGGACCGATGTCTTGGACCATTATTTTCGGATTGACCTTTGCTACTTTTTTGACCTTGATCATTGTCCCTGTGATGTATTTGTTTTTTGCCCGCATCAATCGTCGTTTGGGGCTTAGTTGATTTAAATAGATCATCATTTATTAGTTGTAATCTGCATGTCTCGAATCGTTATTCTTTGCGTCGTTGTATTGGTCTACTTTCTCATTGAATACTATGTATTTCAGGTGGTTCAATTGCTTACGGTAAAATCGACACCTTTGATTACCCGATGGGTTTGGTCAAGTTATTGGCTGTGGGTCGTATTGATGATTACGGGCTTTGCTTTGTACACACAACTAGATGCAAAAACGTACGCAGGTCTTCGAGTATTCATAAGTGCTTTATTTTTCATCAACCTGATCGGTAAATTATTTGCCTCCTTGGTGCTATTGGGTGATGATGTACGCCGTTTGGTGAGCTATCTTAGTCAGTTTGTAATCAGCAATGAGGATCCACAGATCGCCGGAAGAACAGCATTTATAGGTAAAGCTGCTTTGCTTACCGGTGTACTGCCCATGATGGGTCTTTCGTTTGGGATCTTGTCAGGTGCGCATGACTATCGAGTCAGACGAAGAGATGTTTACTCACCTCATTTGCCAAAGGCCTTCGATGGGATCAGATTGGTTCAAATCTCTGATATCCACACGGGTAGTTTTTTTAATAAGACCGCGGTTAGGGGGGGAGTAGACCTGATCAATCAAGAACGGGGAGATATGGTATTGTTCACGGGAGATTTCGTGAATAATCAAAGCGATGAAGCCAAACCTTACTTAGATCTTTTTGCCAAAGTCAAAGCTCCTTTAGGGGTTCATGCGGTGATGGGAAACCATGATTATGGAGATTACCATCGCTGGGATTCGATGACAGAAAAACAACAGAACATTAAGGATTTGCATCAGATGCATAGATACATGGGGTGGAACATTATGTTGAATGAAAACAAGATCATCACTGCAGATGGCGAATCTATCGCCTTATTAGGACTTGAAAATTGGGGAGCAGGTCGGTTTTCAAAATATGGAGATATGTCTAAAACCTATGAGGGGACCCAAGAGATTCCATACAAGATATTGATGTCCCATGATCCGAGCCATTGGGATGCCCAAGTGCTTTCTGAGTATCCTGATATAGACTTGATGCTGGCAGGACATACCCATGGGATGCAATTTGGGGTGGAGATAGGAGATTTTCGTTGGAGTCCTTCTCAATATGTGTACAAGCAATGGGCGGATCTTTATCAAAAGGGGACTCAAAGCCTTTACGTCAATCGGGGCTTCGGCTTTTTGGGCTATCCTGGTCGGATTGGTATTCTACCTGAGATTACGGTATTGACCTTAAAAAGGAGTACTTCATGATGAACACGATTCAGTAGTTGTTTTTGTAGTTTTTTTTTATTTATCTTTACATTGACTAAACGGTCAGTCAAAAAAAATGAGTCCTAAAACAAAAAACCAATTTGAGCAAATTCGAAAGGAGTCCAAAGCCAAGATTTTGGATGCAGCCCTCAAGCTTTTTGGTACTCAAGGATATCAAAATACAAGTATATCAGAGATCATGAAATTGGCAGGGGTGTCAAAAGGCTTGATGTATCATTATTTTTCTAATAAAGAGGAATTGATCAAGCAACTACTTTTGGACGTCTTTAAAGAGACAGATGAACTTCTTTTTGTGGCCTCTAAGGCTACATCCAGTGAAGTGTTTGAGAATATGTTAAGGGCATTTTTCAAATCTTTAAGAGATGATTTTGAGAAATTGACATTATGGATTAATCTAGGAATGCAATTAGATAAGTTTGATTTCGCAAGAGATTTGTGCAACAGAAAGATGAATGAATCTATCGTTTTCATTGAAAAATTATTGGTTGAACTAAAATGGTCAGATCCTGCAGGAGAAGCTAAAATATTGGTGGCTCTTTTGGATGGTATTTCTATTCAATATCTTTGGTTCAAGCAGGATTATCCCTTGGATGAATTAGAAAAAGTTTTGCTCAATAAATATTGTAAATAATGAAGAATCTATTAGCCATTGTTTTGTTTGCGGTCACACCCCATTTGTTAACTGCTCAAACCGCTACCGAAGTCATTACCAAGGCAGATGAAAAAATGCAAGGGAAAACCAATAGAGGGACCATGACCATGAAAATAGTCAGACCCAAATGGACCCGTGAGATTACGATGAAGGTTTGGGGCAAGGGAGTAGATTACAGTTTAGTACTCATTACTCAGCCAGCTCGAGATGAGGGAACCGGTACTTTGAAACGTGATAAAGAGCTTTGGAGTTGGCAACCGAGTATAGATCGGATCATCAAGATGCCACCCTCTATGATGATGCAAAGTTGGATGGGGTCGGATTTTACCAATGATGATCTGGTCAATCAATCCTCTATGGTGGTGGATTATAGCCATGATTTCATGGGAGATACGACCATTGGCTTATATGATTGTTGGAAAATCGCGATGTATCCCAAAGAGGAAGCAGCTGTGGTATGGGGTAAGTTAGAGGCCTACATAAGTAAAAATGATTATTTTCAATTGATTCTTAAATATTATGATGAAGATGAATTTCTCATCAACACCATGACCTTGTCAGATATTAGGGAGATGGGCGGTCGAGTCATCCCTACCAAAATGGAAATGATTCCAACGGAAAATCCAGATCAGAAAACCGTGATCATTTATCACGATTTTGAATATGATATTGACTTACAGGAAAGCTTTTTCTCGGTACAAAATTTAAAAACTATTAGGTAATGATATTGTACATCAAATTGGCATGGAGGAATGTTTGGAGGACTAAAAAACGGACGTGGATTACGGCTTCTTCTATTGCATTCTCTGTGTTTTTCGCGTGTCTGATGCAATCCTCCCAATTGGGTAGTTATGACAATATGATTGACAATTCTGCTCGATTTTTCACGGGACATTTAGGAATTCATCAAGTAGACTTTTGGGAGGATCAAATCATTGATAACAGTTTTGATCAACAAGCGTTGTTTGAGTTGGACTTGACCAACCCGAGTATATTAATGGGAGTTCCACGCCTGAGTTCTTTTGCTTTGGCCTCACATGGTGACAGGACTAAAGGAGCTGCACTTTTTGGAGTATCACTTGAAGAAGAAGCTGCATTTTCTTATTTAGAAAGAAAACTTATCAAAGGAGATTACAATACGGAGCGCGGTGTGTTGATGGCAGCAGGTTTGGCTGCCAATTTAAATCTCAATGTGGGCGATACATTGGTGCTCATGGGCCAGGGATACCATGGGGTGAACGCGGCTGGTAAATACTCAGTGACTGGTATTTTGAAATTTCCAATTCCGGCTTTGAATCAGGGTGCCATTTATCTTCCCCTCGAAACGCTACAAGAATTCTTATCTGCTCCAAACATGATTTCGAGCTATTCCATATTGCTAGAAGATTCACAAGATACTGAAGGAATGAAAGCACACATAGAAACCATTTTGAAGGGTAAAGAGCTTGGAGTGATGACTTGGCAGGAGATGCTCCCTGATTTAGTTTCCTCCATTGAATTAGATTATTATAGCGGTTGGGTTATTTTGATCATTCTCTATGTGGTCATTGGCTTTGGGATATTTGGAACTTTTTTGATGATGATCAAGGAGCGTACGTATGAATTGGGAATTCTAAACGCGATTGGGATGACCAAACGACGCGTACAAATTATGGTAGCCATAGAAATATTTTTATTGATTTTTCTAGGTGTGCTTTTGGGCGTACTCATGGCGACACCTATTATTTTATATTTTTGGTCAAATCCCATACTGCTTTCAGGAGATGCCGCCCTGGCGATGGAAAAATTTGGTTATGAGCCCATCATTCCATTTGCCCTGAATTTCAAAATTTTCTATAATCAAGGGATCAGTATTTTTATCATAGCTCTGTTTTTAGCTATTTACCCGATGCTGGCAATTAAACAATTGAAAATTATTAAAGCACTAAAGGAATGATTCTATCACTGGCATGGAAAAATATTTGGCGATCTAAACGAAGAAGTTTTGTCGTGATGTCGGCAGTCGCCATCGGAGTGTGGTCTATTATTTTCATGGTTTCATTTTACAACAGCATGATAGGTGCCATTTCTCGGAATTCCTTACAGCATGACTATTCTCATATCCAAATTCATCATGAGGGCTACCTTTCTGAACCAGGTCTGGGTTTCCAAGTAAAAAAGCCATCAATGCTGATGAAATTCCCATCTCAAATACCTGATATCGAGGCAGTATCATCTCGTCTCATTGTGAACGGCATGGTGGCGAGTCCAAAAACAAATTTGGGAATTCAGGTATATGCAATTGATCCTGCCGATGAAAGGGCTGTGACCGCTCTTTCTGGCTTTTTAACAGCGGGGGACTATTTTACAAACATCAAGCGAAATCCTATTTTGTTAAGCCAAAAGTTGGCTGAAAAGCTTAAAGTCAAAGTGAGATCGAAAGTGGTCATTACCGTTCAGGATTTGGAGGCAAATATACGGGCTGGCGCCTTTCGTGTATCAGGTATTTTTCATTCTAAATCTCCTCGCATCAATAATGGCGTGATTTATGTGCGGCATGAGGACCTATCCAAATTAATTAATTTACCAGATACGGCTTTCAATGAATTTGCTTATTTGCTCAAGGATAATGAATCTCTCATAGAGACCAAACAGATGATGGAGGCGAAGACCAATAATTTGGTGAGAACCTATCGAGAGATTGCGCCAGAATTTGATATGATTGAAGAAGGTTCGGCGATATCCAAACAGGTGATCACTGTGATCGTGATGCTTGCGTTGTTATTTGGCATTATCAATACAATGTTGATGGCTGTCCTTGAGCGTACGAAAGAAATAGGAATGCTTCGGGCGATTGGCATGTTCAAAAGCAAAATATTTTTCATGATTGTTTTGGAGACCTTTATGATTTCATGGGTTGCGGCCCCTATGGGTTTAATGGCAGGTTTTCTTACCAATCTATATTTTGAAAAGATGGGAGGTTTGGATTTATCTCAATATGCAGGTGCCTTGGAGCAATATGGGGGGGATGCTATTTTTTATCCTGAGATCGCACAATCAACTTACTTATTGTTGATGTTGGTCGTTATGATGACCGCTTTGATAGGTGCGATTTATCCAGCGATCAAAGCCGTCAATTTAAAACCTTTAGAAGCGATTAGAAAATTATAATTAGATGAAAGTAATTGAATTAAAGAATCTGAGTAAAATTTATAATCCTGAGACCATTCCTGTGAGGGCTATAAATGATGTTACCCTTTCAGTTGAGGAGGGTGAATTTACAGCAATTGTGGGTCCCTCAGGCTGTGGGAAAACAACATTGCTCAATATGATTGGTGGATTAGATATCAGCTCTGAAGGATCTGTAGACATCGGAGGAGTTTCGATTAATGAAATGAGTGAATCTGAGCTTACTACCTTTCGACTGCAGCATATTGGCTTTGTATTTCAAGCATATAATTTGATACCTGTATTGACGGCTAAGGAAAATATTGAGTTCATCATGGTATTGCAAAATAGGGATGCTAAAACTATGCAAGAACGCTCTGATGACCTACTTGATCGTATGGGTATTAAGGATCAAAGAGACCGTAGGCCTTCTGAATTATCAGGTGGGCAACAGCAACGCGTGGCGGTAGCCAGAGCATTGGCCTCACGGCCTAAATTTGTATTGGCAGATGAACCTACAGCCAATTTGGATTCAGGGTCGACTGAGGCCTTATTGGATATTATGGCCAAACTCAACAAAGAAGAAAAGATTACTTTTATATTTTCTACCCATGATCAAAGGGTCATTGATCGAGCCAAGCGCATTATCAAGTTGGTAGATGGTGAGATCGTATCAGATGAACAGCCTTAAAGCTTTTTGTTGTGCCTTTCTAGTAGTGTATTCGACTCTTGTAATTGCCCAAGATTCAAATAAAAAGTGGCGTTTAGATGGGTACATTAAGGAAATGATTTCTTTGACGGCATTGCAGGATGTGGACTCCCTCATGTTCGATAATTTGATTCACAACCGGCTCAATGTTTTTTGGTACCCTACCGAAAAACTCACTTTAAATATGGAAGTTCGGACACGAATGTTCCATGGAGACGCTGTGAAAACGATTCCATCTTACGGTAATTTCATTGATACAAACAATGATTTTTTTGACTTTTCCTATACCGAAGACTTCGATCAGATGGTTTTTCATACCATGATCGATCGATTGTATTTGCAATGGAACGATGCTTCATGGCAATTGAAAGTAGGGCGTCAAAGGATCAATTGGGGTGTTAATCTTGCCTGGAATCCCAATGATATTTTCAATGCTTATTCGCTTTATGATTTTGACTACGAAGAGCGTCCCGGTACGGATGCCCTCCGTTTTCAGAAATTCATTGGCTATGCAGGAGGCTATGAGATTGCTATTAAGATTGCGGATAACTGGGATGAATTTACGGCAGCAGCCATGTATAAGTGGAATGTGAAAGGCTATGACCTACAAGCGCTTGGAGGTATCATGAAAAACAATCTGACCGCTGGCGTGGGTTGGGCGGGAAGTATAGGATGGGTAGGCTTTAAAGGAGAGTCAAGTTATTTTTATACTTTAAAAAAAACAGATCGAAATGCATGGCTGACCTCCTTGTCATTGGATTATTCCTTGCCCAATTCCTTATATTTTAATGCTTCTGTCTTTTATAATTCTTATGCTACCCAGCAGGGCAATGTATTGTCATTAAATTCGGGAAACTCAGATGTTCGATCGCTGACCCCCTATAAGTGGAATGCTTTTTTACAAACGAGCTATACCTTTCATCCCTTGTTTTCAGGCAGCTTGCTGACTTTGGTATCTCCCGGGAATTCAGGTCTTTTTATTAATCCTATGTTTACTTTCTCTCCCTTAAATAACTTTGACCTGGATCTCATTGGACAAATTTTCCTAAATAAAAGTAGTCAAAACACCTCTTTAGCCTACCTAAGGTTAAAGTATTCTTTTTGATCATTTTAGGCTTTCGAATTCAATTTCAGATCAGTCATGCTATCTTAGCAGATATATTTGATTGATATTCCATTTTAGTAACGACTGAGTTCATAGTTGATTTATGTCCTTTACATCAAAATTTTCACAAATAAAGCAGTTTTTAGAGGTAGATCTTTGGAAAGTCAAATTATCTGCCCTCAACAGTAAAAGAAGATTTTTATACCGAAACTTACGGATTTTTATTATTTCTTTTGTGGAATTTGACCGCAACAGCATCTCTGAGAAAGCCTCGGGGCTTACTTATTTTTCACTGCTTTCTATCGTTCCGCTGCTTTCCATTGCCTTCGGCATTGCCAAGGGATTTGGTTTAGAGAAGTATTTGGAAAGAGAGCTGAATCATATTTTCTCTGGGCAGGAAGAAATTTTAGAAATGAGCTTAGAGTTCACCAAAAGAATGCTTGATACCGTCAATGGAGGTGTTATCATTGGCTTTTCCTTAGTTTTCATTTTGTATGCTGTGCTTCGACTGTTGTACAGTGTTGAATGGACATTTAATGAGATATGGCATACCAAAAGCCGTAGTTGGCAACGCAAAGTGAGTGACTATTTGGCTATGGTGTTATTGGCCCCGCTTTTATTGATTTTATCTGGAAGCGTGACCGTTTACATCACCAGTGAAGTGAAGAGTTTGGCAGAGATGGAAGTCTTAGGATTGATTCGACCTTTCATTTTATTTACCATCAAGTTGATCCCTTATGCGATTGTGTCTCTGCTTTTGACGCTGGTTTATATCATCTTACCCAATATCAAAGTGAAGTTCATTCCGGCGGCAGTTTCGGGAATTTTGACGGGAATTTTATTTCAACTCACACAGTTGGCATGGATCAATGGCCAATCATACTTGTCCAATTACAGTGTCGTTTATGGTACGCTGGTCATACTACCGCTTTTCATGATTTATCTTCAAATCAGTTGGACTTTGGTACTCTTTGGTGCAGAGTATGCTTACGCGAGGCAACATGCGGATACTTGGAAATTTAGATATGAAAGTATGAAGATGAGTCCCAACCATAAGAGGAAGTTGGTTTTACTTATTTTTTATCACATGATTAAAAACTTCAAATCTGAAGAGAAAAAGCCGTTGAGCGTGAGTACTATATCGGCGTTAGTTGATGTTCCTTATCGATTCATACATGACATATGTTTGGAGTTGGAGCACTGCGAATTAATCAGTCAAGTACAAGATGACGATGCCATCCGGTATCAACCTGCCCTAGACATTAATCAGATCGATATGCACTTGGTCATGACCAAATTGGATGCCAATGGATATGAAGGTTTTAAAATCAATGAGGATCAAAAATTGGATGAGATAGAGCATTTGATGCATGCGTTGGACTCCGCAATCAAAAACTCCAAAGCTAATTTGTATCTTAAGGATTTATGACTGCCTTTGTTTAAAGGACCATGTAAAAGTAAACTCGGATACTGCGGTCCCATCACTCATTTTACCTATCGTCTTCAGCGAAAGGGTTTGGGCCTTTTTTGAGGCTAAGGCCTGTGCTACGGTATGGTAAGTTTGACCTTGATGCAGGCAGGTAAAAAATACCTTCCCAGTAGCTTTCTTATAAAATTGACCTTTCATATCTACTATGATAAGGGCGATAGAGGGTTGATGACCTTGAATAGCCACCATACAAGCAGTTGCCGTAGATAATTCTGCAGCCATGCTTTGTACGGCAAAATAAATAGATTTAAAAGGATTTTTATTGATCCATTTAAAGGGAACGCTGGTGATACAATGCTTTTCAGTCAATTCTATAATTTTCATTCCTGCCAACCAACCCATTGGCAAGTTGAAAAGCAAATAGAGCCTAAATTTGAAAGCACTACTTACTTGCTCTTTGAGTTTCTGTTGTTGTGGGTTCAGTGCAAACATGGCTTACCAAAAGACGGCATATAAAACGGCTGTAAGAATACAAATGACAAATGCGGAGATATTGAATATGGGGCTCGTTGTGAATAATCCCTTTTCCAATTGAATCCCTTTGGGATCATCCTCACCTTTACCCGTCTGGTAACTGATGATGATGATGAGAATCATCGTACCTATGGCAGTTAAACCCATTTGATTGATGAAGGGTATGCCGGGGATGAATTTAAGACCAATAGCAATGGGAATAGAAAGTACAGCACCCCATATCGCAGCTTGGTTGGTAGTTTTCTTCCAAAACAAACCCAGTAAGAAGACGGCTAAAATACCTGGACTGACAATACCTGTATATTCCTGTATAAATTGGAAAGCTTGGTCAATCCCACCCAAAAGCGGCGCCATGATGCAAGCAATGATGAGGGCGATGCCAGCCGATAATCGGCCGGTATTGACCAATTGACGATCTGATGCATTTTTATTGATGTATTGTTTGTAGATGTCCATAGTAAAGATCGTAGACGTTGAGTTCAGCATAGAGGCCAGAGAGGAAACGACGGCTGCGGTTAAGGCCGCAAAAGCGATACCTTTCAAACCTGTGGGTAAAAGTTGCAATAACCAAGGATAGGCTTTATCAGAGGCACCCACACCTGGTAAATTCAATTGTCCCGAGGCCCCGAGTCTGGCCATGACTTCGGGGTCATTGACCATTACATAAGCAGCAATGCCTGGTAATACGACAATAAAGGGGATGATCATTTTTAAAAAGGCGGCCAAAGCAATGCCTTTTTGAGCTTCTCCAAGAGATTTGGCAGCCAATGTACGTTGAATGATGTATTGGTTGAATCCCCAGTAATAAATATTAGCAACCCACATACCCCCGACGAGAACCCAAATACCTGGAAGGTTCATATATTGATCGTTGGATTGATCTAAAATCATATGAAATTTTTCTGGAGCGGCCTCCAAGACTAGATTGAATCCCACTAAAAACCCTTGTCCATCAGACAGCACGTCCAGTGCGAGATAGGTAGTAACTAATCCCCCCAACACCAAGAACACTACTTGGATAACATCGGTCCAAGCCACGGCAGAAAGTCCTCCATAGAGCGAGTAGACTGCCGCAAATAGGCCCAGGCCAAAGACGGCATACATCCGGGGTACATCCATGATCGTTTCAAAAGCCAAGGCACCTAAATATAATACCGAACTGAGGTTAACGAAGATGTAAAGGGCAATCCAAAATACAGCTAGAATCGTTTTGAGATTGGTACTGAATCGTTTTTCAACAAATTCAGGGATGGTGTACAAGCCTTTTTCGATGAAAATGGGCAAGAAATATTTCCCAACAATGAGTAAGGTAATGGCAGCCATCCACTCATAGGATGCAATGGCAAGTCCGAGTGCAAAACCTGATCCTGACATACCTATAAATTGCTCAGCAGAAATATTGGCGGCAATCAGAGAGGCACCTATGGCCCACCAGGGCAAAGTTTTACCTGCTAAAAAATAATCTTCAGCATTTTTTTGATGTCCTTTTTTGTCCCTTGACACATAGAGTCCAATGCCTACTATTAAAAGGCAGTAAGAGATGAAAACGATAAGATCAATAGTAGAAAACTCCATTTTTATGTTTTAAAAGAGATGCATATTAACAAATATAGCAAAGACGACCAATGAAATTGAGCCTAAAGTCAATAGAACGAAAAAAGGCAAAAATAGGTTACAAAAATAGAATGTGATATTTGGTATTTAGAAAGGTATAACCAAATGGTGATTTAAAGGAATTAATTCCCCTAAGCAGGACATTATTGACTTAAGTCCTTTGCATAATTTGTATGGATGTACCCAATAATATGAGATAGAAATCTATTATGTTATTTAAAAATCAAATAATTGGATCTTAGTGTCACTGATTTACCGATGACTGAATTTCATTGAGTTTATCTAAAACTTCAAAACACTTAAAAGGTCGAATTATTGACAATAATTTTCTCTATTTGAGCTTTATTTTTGTTGCTTATGTGGATATAATATAGACCATTATCTAGCGAAGACAAATTCAAAGAAAAGGAGTCATTATCTCCAGCAATACTAGCCTCCAATAGCTTTTTTCCAACAGATGAAAAAATTTCAATTTTGATTATATCATGATTTTTTTCATTGAGTTGAATGGTGATTTGATCTGAAACGGGATTAGGGAATAAGTTCAAATCTAGTCTAGCATTATTTTCAAGGCCTCCGAGGACAGTAGTTTCATCAGATATTGTATCTAATTCACTCAATGGGAAAAACTCATAATTGAGCCTTTTTGTTTCAGGTAAATAAGTCAATACAATTGAGTAATTATTTTCATCAGATAAATAGTCAACCATTCCCGAGGCAATAAACTGAATACTGTCTTCAATTGAATATTCGATATTAACATTGGTACGATCTCCAGCAATACAAAAAACGGGAATACCTTTGTTTTTAATCTTCTGAAACTCAGGATAGACTTCCTCGAAAAAATTAGAAGAATTCAAATTGCTTGAGCTCCCGCCTACTGAATTTTGTAAATGCGCTAGATCTGGATTTTCGACCAGCCAAAGGATTCTGTGGAGGATGACGACTAAATAATGTGAATTTTTTATTGAATCAGCAACATTTTTTATCAAATCAAGCTGTGAGCCCAAAATATTTGGAGTAGCTAGCTCTGTATCTAAAACAATAAATATGATGTTATTTTTATTGAAACTATAATATCTCTCTTTCTGAGTGTAGGACAGGAGATTTGTAATGTTAGATACGTCATGATTTCCAATGGCGAGATGTGTATTTTGACTCCCTAAATCAAAAAATTGATCACAATAGTCTAGCGTGCTTATTAGTGCAGATGTATTCTATGTCAAATCTCCTCCTAAAAGCAATAAGTCATATCTTTTATAATCTAATTTTTCTACTTTTTTAATTACATATTCATTTTTGTCATCATACCTCGGATGCCCTAAAAATAGATATTTGACCGTGTCTGTTTGTGCATTGACACTTTGAGTGGAGCATAAAAGGCTTATTAAAAACCCAAAAAGATAGATTGTTTTTTGTAGTTTCATAATTTATTAGTTTACTAAAGAGCGTAACCTACTAATCATTTTGTAAAAGTCAGTATACTAATTAATGTTTTGAAAGTAACTTTTGAGAGATGAAAAATGCCTTAAAATCGCATTTTCTCATATCAATTTAGACCGACCCAATGATTTTTAGTTTTACCATTTTTGGTCAAATAACTCAAAAAAAACTTAGGCGCTGGAAGCACCTAATCCCTTTTCTTAAAATGGGAGATCGTCATCTTCAGAGAAACTTTCTCCTATAGCTTCTGCGGCTGGACCTGAATCAGTTACGGCTGGACCCGAATCACTTACCGCAGCATTTACGGAGGATAGTCTCCAAGCTTGAAGGGTATTGAAATACTTGTCATTACCTGAGGGGTCTGTCCATTTTCTCCCCTTAAGATTAAATTCTACTTTTAGGCTATCACCCACATTAAATTCTTCAAGGAGGTCACATTTATCTTGTATCAGATCGAACTTTAATAGTTCAGGGTATTGTGGGTTTTCCACGTACTCAACAACAAATTCACGTTTACGAAACGAATCGTTGATTTTTGATGTTTCATATTTTTCTATCAATTTACCTTGGACTTCCATATTTTTGAGCTTAAAATTATTTCTTAGTTCAAATTTGTAGTTAGTTTTTTGATAATGAAAAGATCTAAACGAATATTTTTTATAGTTGCGGGAATATTTTTGCTATTGATGGTGTTAATAGCTTATGATATCTCGCAACGTACGACCCCGCCGTGGGCAAAAAAGAATTTAAAACATGACAATGAAAACATCGAAATCAACCGGGACTAAGGTAGATTTATCGACCATCGATCTTGAAAAAGAACGTGAAAAAATCACTGATTTCCCTGGGTTGATCCAATTCGCTCACAGTGTTGGAAGTGCTTTAATCAAGCCAGAAGATAAAGGAAGAATTAAAGGTAATGCAGTGGCGGCCATGCACGATCAAACGGATCGACAGTTCCATCAATTGTATGACCAAATGCAAACTTTGGTGAATCAAGCCAATTTATTGAAAGAGCGAGTCAATGTATCTGAGCGTATCTATCAGGCAGACATTGGGTTTACGCCTGTGATCAACAACATTTATCATTTGTATAAGCGAAAAAAGAAAGGGGATGTTTTGTCTATGGTTGGGCCAAAAGAGTGGGGAAAAAAAATACCGTTTGAAGATTATGTGGCAGAGGTAAGGTTGATGTCAGATCATACTTGGGAGGTCAGAACATCCAGTTAATCTTTTGGTAAAAGGACATGTCCTCGATAAGACTTAGAATTTATGTTAACTTCTCCTAGTGTATGATTTTTTTTAAATCTTGCCCGTTTTAAAGAATAAAAACGTTCAAAGATTATACCTAGATATATATAATCCAGTACGGTGATAAACTTAAGGATGAGGCATGAATTTGATTTTAATTGCTTTTGATCTACTTTTAGAAAAGTGAATTATCTATTTTATTAATTTTATAGTTCTAAGAGGTTATGCCTCTCATGGATAATTGATTCTTTCGATTATTATTTTCCCTAGCCTTGTACGAGATCTCAATCCTGTATGGTTCATGTACCAAAGAAGAAGGGGGGACTTCTAGGTTGAACAATCATTTTTTGATGAAGGCATTTTGAGGCTAAAATCCTAGTAGTGTGATTTAGGATAATTATTTAGGAGCTATCGTTTTAAAACTTGACTGGTTGTAAGATCGTATTAGCCTCATGGAATTGAGGAATGAGGTTGAAGCCCTAGAGATTGGACTTTTAATGGGAACTTTCCCACAAAGGCTAAGTACAATTTGGCTTATTGAAATAGTCAAGGAATTATTTCCCCAAAAAATCAGTTTATAACCATGTTGCTTGTTTTTATTAAAACATTCTTTTGTTATAAAAATAAAAAATGTTTTAATAGATTACCCTTGTTAAAACAGATTAAAAATCATTCAATTTAAGACAGAGGTAAAGGTGTTTCATTGGGTCAAATAAAAAGTTAACGTATTTAATGATGATAAATTTAATAATAGAAATCTGATGATACAGATAGGCATACTGAAAAGTTCGAAAAAAACGCCTTTGGGTGTGACTCCCGATGCCCTAAAAAAATGGCCCACGGACACGATAAGCTTTCTGATTGAAAGACAGGCGGGTCTATTTGCCCATTTTTCTGACAATCAATACCTTGCCGAAGGTGCCAAAGTAGTGTCTAGAACCGAAGTGCTTGAGCAAGCCAACCTTTTAGTAATTTCAGACGTTTTGAGTGATCAGGATTTAGCGATATTGCCTACTCAAACCTTGATTGTGGGTCTTCTAAACCCCCATAATAATAAGGATTTTACTGCGCAGCTCAAAAGTAGAAATCAAAAGGCTTTTGCCTTAGAAATGCTTCCCAGAACATCGATAGCACAATCTATGGACGTATTATCTGCGATGGCTTCATTGGCTGGTTATAAGTCGGTAATCTTGGCAGCCAATCACTTTTCGGGTTATTTCCCCATGCTGACTACGGCAGCAGGCACGGTCCCCCCCGCAAAAGTGCTGATACTGGGTGCCGGTGTAGCGGGTTTGCAAGCCATTGCCACAGCCAAACGTTTAGGTGCGGTAGTTGAGGCCTTTGATGTCAGAAAAGCAGTCAAAGAAGAAGTTGAAAGCTTGGGAGCTAAGTTTATAATGGTTGAAGGGATGCAAAGCGATGCGGACACAGGAGGCTATGCAGTCGTGCAAAAAGAAGAGGCACTAGCTGCGCAGCGGGAGCTCATTCATCAAAAAGTAGTCAAGGCCGATATTGTTATAACTACAGCGAGTATTCCTGGAAAGGCGGCACCCAGATTGATCGAAGGAGCAACGGTGGATGCCATGAAGCCAGGTGCGGTCATCATAGATTTAGCCGCCGCGAGTGGAGGAAATTGCGAATTGACTAAAAATGAGGAGGTAATTAATCATTCAGGGGTTACCATAATCGGAGACTCTCAATTGGCTTATGCGCTTACGCGTGAGGCGAGCAAATTGTTCAGTGTCAATATCTTTAATTTCATCAGCCATTTAATTAAAGAGGGATTGGAAGCTATCAATTTCGAAGATCAAATTGTGAAATCAACTTTTATCGGAAAAAACTAAAAAGAACATAAAGACTTAAATTATGAATTTAATCATTGAAATTTTAACATATCATTTGACGATTTTATTTGCCTTGATCATGGCCATTTTCTTGGGTTTTGAACTCATATCGAAAGTGCCTACGGTTTTGCACACGCCGTTGATGTCAGGAGCCAATGCGATCAGTGGTGTCGTTATTATAGGTGCCATTATATTGGTTCGTAGCAGTGGTTCAGAGGATTATGTATCACTTGCTTTGGGGAGTTTAGCCATTTTATTGGGCACTATTAATGTTGTGGGCGGCCATGCCGTTACCAATCGCATGCTTCAAATGTTTCGTAAAAAATAAATTAACCTTAATATAACGTGTGATGACCGCATTGATCAACTTAGTCTATCTCATTTCTGTTTCTTTATTCATTGTTGGATTACAGCGACTAAGCAGTCCTAAAACGGCTAGTTCTGGGAATTTAATAGCGGCGCTGGGAATGGGCTTGGGAGTACTAATCGCCCTTTTTGCACCGATGGAGTCCGGAGATGATAATTATCTAATCATTATAGGCGCCCTGGTATTTGGGGGTGGTATCGGTTTGGTGGTAGCTGGCAAGGTATTGATGACCAAAATGCCAGAGATGGTTTCTTTATTCAATGGTCTTGGCGGGGCTTGTGCATTATTAATCTCTATTGCTGAATTATTGAATTTTCATGATTCAGGAACCTTTGAACTGGCACCTTACTTGACTACTTTATTGGCCTTATTGATAGGGTCTATAGCTTTTACTGGAAGCTTGGTGGCCTATGGAAAATTATCGGGAAACATCAAAGATAGTTGGAAGTTACCGAGGGCCAATATGATTAATATGGTTTTGCTATTGACTTTAATAGCAGCGTCGGTCTATCAGCTGCAAGTGTTGGACACTATGGACTTGGTTTACATCATTATGATTTTATCATTGATCTATGGGATCACCTTTGTGTTAAATGTGGGAGGTGCGGATATGCCTGTGATTATCTCCATACTCAATGCATTGACAGGAGTTTCTGCGGCATTAGCTGGAATCATTTATGATAATATGATCATGCTGATGGGTGGTATTCTCGTCGGCTCATCAGGCGCTATACTAACACTGTTGATGTGTCGAGCTATGAATAGATCTCTCCTTAATGTTTTGGCAGGAGGTTTTGGGGGGACTTCAAGTGGTGCAGTCCAAGTGGGAGATCAAATGGTAAAGGAAGTGAATATTATGGATGCCAGTATTATGTTGCGCTATTCAACGAATGTGGTCATTGTACCAGGTTATGGTATGGCAGTAGCACAAGCACAGAAAATATGTAAAGAATTGGAAGATTTACTCGAAGAGGTAGAGGTTAATGTCCGATATGCCATTCATCCAGTAGCCGGACGGATGCCTGGGCATATGAATGTATTATTGGCAGAAGCAGATGTTGACTACTCCAAATTACTGGATTTAGAGGATGCTAATAAATTTCTTAAAGATACAGATGTAACGATTGTAGTGGGTGCCAATGATGTGGTAAATCCTTCTGCTTTGGATGACCCAGGGAGTCCTATTTATGGTATGCCTATTTTAGAGATCTTAAAAGGTAAGCACGTCATTGTATTGAAACGAGGCATGAGTTCAGGTTATTCAGGTATAGAAAATCCCTTATTTTTTCATGAAAAAACCAGTATGCTGTTTGGTGACGCAAAAAAATCACTCAATAGTCTTCTCGATGAATTAAAAACCATTGTTTAATTGTTTTCAATTGCCTTTCGAAGGGTCATTGGCCAGTGAAAGGAAGCAGTTAAGATCGAGATTGACCTAACAAAGATTTTAATAGAAACAATTAGTCGCCATGACTAGATATTTAATAAAATAAGTAATAAATTATCATAATATTTATTTTTTCGGTGACCCTTAACAAGACACCGCTGTGATGACCTTTTAGAAAGGGGTATCTAATCGGAATCACCCCAAACAGATATGAAAAAATTAGGTATGAAAGTGGACAGGGTCTACTGGAATCTGAAGCCAGCCATGCTCATTGAAGCAGCCATTAAAAATGGTGAAGGGCAATTGACCGATACAGGAGCACTCAGTGTAAGCACCGGTACCTTCACAGGAAGATCACCAAAAGATCGATTTATTGTAAAAGATGACATCACTAAAGACGCCGTTTGGTGGGGTCCCATAAATAGGCCTATGGCATCTATTGATTTTGATCGCGTATACGGGCGGATGATGTCTTATCTAGAAAAAGAGCAGGTCTATGTAAGAGACATGTACGCCGGAGCTGATAAGACCCATAGGTTGGGCGTTAGATTTGTGACGACGATGTCTTGGCATAATCTGTTTTGTTATAATTTGTTTATTCAACCAGAACCTTATAAGTTGAAGGACTTTACGTCTGATTTTACTGTGATATGTTGTCCGGCATTCAAAGGTGATTCAAAAACAGAAGGTATTCGAAAAGAAAATTTCACCATCATTAATTTTGAAAAAAAAATAGTATTGATTGGTGGTACAGAATATTCAGGAGAAATAAAAAAAGGAATATTTTCAGTACTTAATTTCATACTACCCATTAAACATCGTGTATTACCTATGCATTGTTCGGCCAATATGGGAGTTGAAAAGCGGGATACGGCTATTTTCTTTGGATTGTCGGGTACCGGAAAAACCACATTATCAGCCGATCAAGATCGACTATTGATTGGAGACGATGAACATGGATGGACTCAAAGTAACATATTTAACTTTGAAGGGGGATGTTATGCCAAAGTCATTGATTTGTCTGAAGAAAAAGAACCAGAGATTTGGAATGCCATTAAATATGGTGCGATTGTAGAGAATACTCGATTCTTTAAGGATCAAAGGATTATCGATTTTTCAGACGCAAGTATCACCGAAAATACCCGAGTTTCATATCCTTTGGAACATATCAGAAATACCGTATCGCCTTCAATAGGAGGGATCCCTCAAAATATATTTTTTTTAACTTGCGATGCTTTTGGTGTGATACCGCCAATACTAAAGTTATCCAAACAACAAGCCATGTATCACTTTATTTCTGGTTATACATCTAAAGTAGCGGGCACTGAAGCGGGTGTGGTATCACCTGAGCCTGTTTTTTCAGCTTGTTTTGGATCGCCCTTTATGCCTTTACATCCTTCTGCTTATGCCGAATTGTTAGGTCAAAAAATGGAGGAAAATAGGGCAAATATTTGGTTAATCAATACCGGTTGGACGGGTGGGCCCTATGGTGTAGGAAGGCGTATTGAGTTACGCTACACCCGAGCGATCATTACGGCGGTATTAAAAGGGATTATGAATAATGTAGGTTACCGAAAACATTCCATCTTTGGTGCAGAGATACCCCTCATTTGTCCCGGAGTGCCCAATGACATCTTGAGTCCGCGCGAAACTTGGAGAGATGATGTAGCTTTTTATAGACAGGCCAATGAGTTGGCCTTAATGTTTCAAACAAACTTTGAAAAATTTAAAGACAAAGCCAGTGATGACATCATAGAGGGTTCTCCGCTGCCCAATGATAAATATTTAAACTGAATTTGATATTTGAACGGTTAGGTCTTTATTTTGTTAATGATCACTCATCTCTATTTTACAAATGCCTTTTTTAACCTCAAACAGCTATAATGAGACTCCTTTCATGCTGCTCAATGGGCATCTAGAAACGATCATCCCTTCACTTTTTCATAAGGCGCCGATCGTAAATTATGAACGGCAGCGACTCGAACTCAAAGATGGGGATTTCATTGATTTAGATTGGTTGCTTAAGAATAATTATGATCGGCTTTTGATCATTACCCATGGATTAGAAGGAAATTCAGAACGGCATTACGTACGCAGAACTGCCAAATATTTTCATGATCTTGGATGGGATGTCTTGGCTTGGAATTGTCGCTCCTGTAGCGGTGAAATCAATCGGTTGTCTAAGTTTTACCATCATGGCGATACCAATGACTTGAATGAGGTTATTTTGGAGGCACTGTCAGATAAATACAGTAAAGCGGTATTGTTTGGTTACAGCATGGGAGGAAGTCTGTCGATAAAATATTTAGGGGAGGGGAGAACCCTAGACCCTAGAATAAAAGGAGCAGTGACCTATTCAGTACCACTTAATTTAAAGGACAGTGGTGATCAATTGAACAAACGAGCAAATAGATTTTATACCCAACGATTTTTGAAAAAATTGATAAAAAAAGTTAGAATAAAGGCTAAATATTATCCTGGTATTTTAGATATTGAAGGCATTGATCAGATCAAAACTTTTGATGACTTTCATTATAAGTATACGTTACCTCTTTATGACTTTCCCAGCTTAGATGTTTTTTATGAAAAGGCCACTTGTGATCAATTTTTATCCTCTTTATCAGTACCTGTTTTTGTGGGAAATGCGTTAAATGATCCGTTACTAGGGACAAAATGTTATCCAAAAGAAGAGGCAAAGCAAAACAAATTATTTTATTTACAAACACCCTTAAAAGGAGGACATGTAGGCTTCAGTTACCAAAATAAAGACTACAGTTGGATGGAAACCCGCGGAGCCTATTTTATGAAGGAGGTACTGCTTACTTCTTAATTTTTTCTATTTCGAAGTCGAGTGCAGTAGAATTTAAGCAATATCTAAGACCTGTGGGTTTGGGGCCATCCGGAAAAACATGACCCAAATGACCACCGCATCTTGAGCAAACTACTTCTGTACGGATCATACCTAGCTCAAAGTCTTTTTCTTCTGCTACATTTTTCGTGTTGATAGGCTCCCAAAAGCTGGGCCACCCCGTACCTGATTTATATTTTGTATCGGAGTTAAACAAGGCCAGTTGACAAGCTTTGCATCGATAGATACCTGTTTCTTTGTTGTCCCAATGGATTCCTGAAAAAGCGGGCTCAGTACCTTTTTCTCTCAGCACATAATATTCAAGTTCAGTAAGTCTATTTTTCCATTCGGATTCAGTAAGGTTCCATTCAGGATCTACTGACTTATTTGACTTTACTTCTTGGGCCTGAGAACAAGAAATTAGACATACAAACAAAGGTAAAAGGGGGATGATTCTATTTATCAATTTATTGGGCATAATTGTGATGTTTTAATATTTTGGAATATGAGGGTCTATTTCATCGGACCAGGCCAATATACCGCCTGTCAGATTGTATAAATTGGTAAAGCCTTGTTGTTCAAGTAATCCGATGGCGGTGGCACTGCGTTGACCACTACGGCATTGAACCACGACCTTCTGATTTCTATTGATTTCTGCAGACCTAGACTCAATTTCACTCAATGGAATCAATAGACCCTCTATATGACAGAATTCAAATTCGTGGACTTCCCGAACGTCGATCAATTGATGAGCTATTTTCTCTTTACGCATTTTGGCAAGTTCTTGAACACTGATACTTTGTATTTGATGCATATTTTTAGTTTGTCAGTGGAGTGATATCCTTATAATTAAACCATCCATCTTGTTATTTATTGTGTATTTATTTATGTTTTTTCAGTACCATTTGGGCAATTTGATCTCCAATGGCCAGTGATGCTGTTGCGGCTGGAGAAGGGGCATTGCCCACATTTATAAATTTCTCTCCTTCCATGACCAAAAAATCATCGATCAAGCCTCCATCTTTGTCACATGCCTGTGCGCGAACCCCAGATCCCCCAACGATGAGGTCATTTTCTTGAATTTCAGGTATGAGTTCTTGTAATGCCTTGGTGAAAGCTTTTTTAGAAAAGGACCGGTACATTTCACCTAATCCTGTTTTCCAATACTTGGCGGCAACTTTACGAAATCCTGGATAAGTCAAAAAATCGGCCAACTCACCCAAGTGAATATCAGATTTTTTATAGCCTTCTCTCCGAAATGCCAAGACGGCATTAGGTCCTGCCTCTATGCCTCCCCGCGCCATTCTGGTGAAATGAACACCAAGAAAAGGGAAGTTTGGATCGGGAACGGGATAGATTAGATGTTTAACAAGGTATTCTTTTTCTTCTTTGAGTTTATAATATTCTCCCCTGAATGGGATGATTTTATAATTGATTTTAATGCCAGTAAGACGGGCCACAAGGTCGGACTGTAAACCTGCGCAATTCACGATTTGTCGCGTGGACAGGTTTTGCTCGTTAGTAGTTATTTCTAGGGAATTGGATGTTTCACCAATCTCTTCAACTTTGTTTTCAAGAAAAATAGTTCCCCCCAGAGCTTGAAATTTTTCCGCATATTTTTCTGCAACAATGCGGTAATCAACGATACCTGTTTGGGGCACATATATCCCTTTGATCCCTTTGACGTGAGGTTCAATTTCTTGCAATTCAGAGGCATCTAATAAGCGTAAATTTTTCAATCCATTTTGTTGTCCGCGCTCATGCAGTATTTTTAAGGCTGGTAATTGATCCTCACGAGTAGCCACAACTACCTTACCACAAAGATCAAAAGGAATTTCCTCCTCCTCACAAAATTTAACTAAGGCGTGGTAGCCATCAAGACAATTTTTAGCCTTGAAACTCCCGGGTTTATAATAAAGGCCCGAATGAATGACACCTGAGTTATGACCCGTTTGGTGGGCGGCTAGTTTATTTTCTTTTTCTAAAACAGCCACCTTAAGTTTTGGGTTAGTATGCTTAAGATTGAGAGCGGTGGCTAATCCGACAATACCCCCTCCAATAATTACAACATCATACATAAAATTAATTTTATTGTAGCTGCGAAATTACTGATCGTTTTTGATTAATTAATTTTTATAGCCTTAATCTTTTGATTATTGATCATTTTATTGAGTGCGTCTAGGTCTTCTGTCTTGATTTTTTCAAGCTGTGCCAACTCAGCATCTATTTCAGCACCAACTTCATCGTAAAATCTCAAGGCCTGGTCTGTAGGTTTATTATCACCTACTCCCATAATTGATCCTAGATGTCCCACTTTGTTGTTCAGTCTTATGGGGAAATTGAGGGGATCTTGACCACTTTCATTTTGAGTTTGATAGAGATTTTCTTCTATGCGTTTGAGATCAGTAGTTATTTTTGAGATCAACTTTTTTATGTCCTCATGTTGTGTATCTATTTTAGCTGAGAGGTCACTTATCTGAGGTTCGATCGCTCTGATATCTATGACCCCTTGGTTGGCGGCACTTAACTTATCTCTTACTTTTATTAGAAAATCAAATTGTGCCTTTAAATCTGCCTGACTTGCACTTTTACGAGGATCTGCTGTAATCTCAAATTCCCTTTGCATCACCTCATTATTTATTATTAACTCAACCTGATAGTTACCAGGAATTGCCTTTGGACCTGAAGTGGCAGCAGACCATAGGATCATACCGGGAAACGTTTTGGCACCCTGATATCTCATGTCCCAACTGAATTGATTTAAACCGGGCTTAACATTCAGTTTGGACTCATTGGCTTTTTCATCAAAATGGGTACTGTAGGTTTTGATTAATTCGCCATTCATCTCCTTAAAGGAAATACGGATGGTATCTGATTGGGCAGTATCTTCAACAAAATAATGAACGAGCACGCCGCCGGGATGATTGGTTCCTTCAGTTTTAGAGGTTTGTCCATTACCACCCCCCATTCGATAAGCGTTCATAGGTTTGTAAAGATGAAAGGCTCGTTGCTCGAGAGCTGGATTCAATTGATGTAATACGGTAAGATCATCAATGATCCAAAAACTTCTTCCCTGAGTAGCGGCAATGAGGTTATTGTCTTTAATAGCGAGATCTGTAATGGGAACTATGGGCAAATTTTGTTGAAAAGGCTTCCAACTGCTACCGTTATCAAATGAAATATACATACCCGTTTCGGTTCCAGCATAGAGCAAGCCTTTTCTTTCTGGATCTGCCCTGACCACACGTGTAAAATGATTATTGGCAATACCCTTCGTGATTTCTTTCCAAGTGGCACCATAGTCAGTGGTCATATATAAATAAGGTTTAAAATCTCCTAATTTATATTTGGTGCCGGCCACATAAACACCTCCTTTTTCGAAGGGATTGATTTCAATACTATTGATCATCATCCATTCGGGCATATTGGGTGGGGTCACATTCTTCCAATTTTCACCAGCGTCTCGAGTGACGTGAATCAATCCATCATCACTGCCGGTCCAAATGACACCTTCTTCATGGTAAGATTCCGTCGCAGCGAAGATGGTACAATAGTATTCAACACTGGTATTGTCTTGGGTAATGGGTCCTCCTGAAGATCCGAGTTTTGTTGGATCATTTCTGGTCAAATCAGGACTGATGATTTCCCAAGACTGCCCTTCATCCATGGTCACATGCAGTACATTAGATGCTGTATACAATCTTTTTGTATTGTGGGGAGAGAAAAATATGGGAAAATTCCATTGAAAACGGTACTTCATACCTTCGGCTCCGTGACCCATAGGGTTATCGGGCCAAACGTTAATGCCTCTTCTTTCAGAAGTTTCGTGATTGACGCGGGTCAAATAGCCTCCGTAACTTCCGCCGTATACAATGTTGTTGTTTTCTGGATCAATGGCAATATGGGCACTTTCTCCACCAGCGGTGGATTCCCAATCACTTTCGCCTATGTACCTGCCTTCAGTTCTGTGATCAATTCTCACGGTAGAGTTGTCTTGCTGCGCCCCATAAATTTTATAAGGAAAAGAATTATCAGTGGTAACGCGATAAAACTGTGCGGTAGGTTGATTTCCATAGGAACTCCAATTTTCACCCCCGTCATAAGAAATTTGTGCACCCCCGTCATCACCAATGATTAACCGTTGATTATCTTCAGGAGCGATCCAGAGGTCATGATGATCTCCATGGGGTGCATTGTAAGTTTCAAAGGTTTTTCCACCATCTTTTGACCTATGGTACCGGACATTCATAACATAGACACGGTCTTCATCTTGGGTGTCGGCAAATATTTTGGTATAATACCATGCGCGTTGTCTTAACTTCCGTTCTGAGTTCGTTTTTATCCAGGTGAGACCAGCATCATCAGACCGGAATACACCACCGTTTTTATTTTCTACCAAGACCCAAAGTCTATCTGAATTAACCGGCGATACAGTCACTCCAGAAATACCCCAAGTCCCCTTTGGTAAACCTTCGTGATTGGAAATATTTGCCCAATGGTCACCGCCATCTGTACTTTTCCAAAGCGCAGAACCGGGACCACCACTTTCTAGACTGTAAGGCGTTCTTTTGATGCGCCAAGTCGAAGCATACAATATCCGAGGGTTGTTAGGATCCATGACTAATTCTACGGCACCTGCATTTTCATTGGCAAACAAGACTTTTTCCCAATGATCACCCCCATCTTTTGATCTGTAAACTCCTCGTGTGGTCGTTGGCTTATAAAGATTTCCCATGACTGCGGCATAGACAAGATCGGGATTTTTTGGATGTATTTTAATCCTTACTACGTGGTATGAATCTGGTAATCCTTTATTTTCCCAAGTTTCACCCCCATCAACGGACTTCCACAGGCCATAGCCCGAGGAAACATTGCCACGCACGGTGACCTCACCACCACCTACATAAATCACATTAGGATCCCAGTCGCTTACCGCGACAGCACCAACAGATCCTCCAAAATAGCCATCACTAAGGTTTTCCCAACTGTTTCCGGCATCATTCGTTTTCCAAACGCCTCCTCCAGTTGATCCAAAATAGAATAGATTAGGTTGGCCTGATACCCCTGTAACCGCTGCGGATCTGCCCCCTCTAAAAGGTCCGATGTTTCTCCACTCAAGGCCCTCATATAGATTACTTGAAAAGCTGAGCGTAGGATCCGATTGATTTGTTTTTTTTCTTTTTTGAGCTAAGGCTTCTGGAAAAACAAGGATGAAGGTAAGCGCACACAGCATCAGGGGTTTAAGCATTTTCATATTTTATATTTTAATGAATGGTAAAAAGTGGATCTATTGATTAAGTTTAATTAAATTAAGACTAAATGGGAAGGCAAAAATGGGTAACGGTCTTAGATAAGTTATCAAAGGTCAATATTTCGTTTGATAGATGAATTAATAAGCATCTCTGATATGGAGTAATATTTTTTCTGTTTCGGCTCTTATTTTTGAAGGGGGTACCGTATAATGGTTGCACATAAAACTAAAGGCCAATTTTCGTCCCGATTGGGTAATTAAATAACCACTAAGGGCTTGATTATGTCTTAAGGTACCTGTTTTGGCATAAACAAAAGAATTATTGATATTTTCATCAGAGAATTTATCAGGAAATAGTTCAATGATTTCATCCCAAGTAATCATATGAAAGATGATTTCAAGTGCTTTGACTAAATTTCGAGGCGTGTTCATATTGTATACAGACAATCCCGACCCATCTACCCATATCAAGGGATCTGGTAATGAGGCAAATAGAGAGGATTTCAAATAGGTCAGGTACGTCTTTTGTGTTTCATATCCTTGTACTCTTTGTGCATTGATTAATAGTTGTTCTGCTAAAAAGTTATCACTTTTAAACATCATTTTTTTAAGAATGGGAGTTACCAAAGGGCCTTGAATAAGGGTGCCTTTACCCAATGCTTCAGGAAGACCTAAAATTACATTTGTTGGAAGCGTATCTATGAGCAGTTTTTTTATTAACTCATTATTGACCTTGAAGGGCACATAATTGTTTTTATCTTCAGAAAGGGATTCGATGGGATAATTAAAAATATTATAATCAGGGTCACGATATTTTTTGTCAGCATCAACGTTTACGAAAGGGGCAAAGAAGCTGGGTGAAATAGTAATTTCATCAAGGGTAGATTGGACATTGACCCTGTTTCCAAAAATGGGCATCCAAGATCTTTCTAATTGAAAATAATAATTATAATCATCCCACGACCAGCCGGGTCCGTAATGTGTAATTGGATGGAGAGGAGGATGTAATATTAAGGAGTCAGAGAGTAGTGAAGTTAAGGAAGTATATCCGGGCTGTTCCTTAAATTCTGGATGAAGGAAGGTAGGATCTCCCAAAGGGATTAAATGAAGTTGATTTTCTATCTTTTGATAATAAAAGGAAGGAATATTAGTTAAATGAAGGTTTAAATAAGCAGCGAGTGTAAGGATTTTGGTATTTGAGGCGGGAGTGAAGTAGTGATCATCATTGATTTTGATTAAATATTTATTTTGATCAAGGTCATACACAGATAAACCCGTAAAAGATTTGGGTAGGTTTGCAACTTCATTTGATATGCTTTTTACATTGGATTTCAAGCTGCTTTTTTGAATCAATTGACAGGATGAAAAAAGGAGGGGCAGCAGGATGATTTTTACAAAAAACAGAGTTGTTCTCTTATTTGATTGCTTGAGGCTCTTGAGCTTTTTTATCATATAGATACGAATTAACGAATATTTTAGACTTAATTAAACGGGTAGACAGTTTTTTTTGTAATTTTTTGTAGTTACTTTTCGCCTTTTAAAGACCCAATCTTATCTTTTGATGAACCTACTATGAGTATTATCGATTTAATCACATTATTGCTAGTCCTCTCAGCTGCTTTCACTCTTATCAACATCGCATATTTTAAATTACCATCTACCATCGGACTCATGCTGATTGCTTTGATCAGTTCCGCTTTGGTTCTTTTGGTGGGTATTTTATTTCCGGGCATAGCCCAAGGAGCAGAACATATCATTGAGGAATTTGAATTTAAAGAGGTTCTTCTGGACATTATGTTGAATTTTTTACTTTTTGCAGGAGCATTGTCAATGGATTTGAATACCATGATAGAAGAAAAAGTGCCTATCATCATTTTAGCAGTTTTTGGTACGCTCATTTCCACATTTGTGGTTGGCGCCTTAGTTTTTTACATATTCCCACTACTAGGGATAGAAATGGATTTTATCTATTGTTTACTTTTTGGGGCCCTTATTTCACCCACGGATCCTATCGCTGTTTTAGCCCTACTCAAGAAATTCAATTTATCTAAAAATCTAGAAATTAAAGTTGCGGGCGAATCCCTTTTCAATGATGGGGTAGGTGTGGTTGTCTTTTTAACTATTTTAGGCGTTGCAGAGAGAGGAATGGATACTTTCAATATAGGAGAAGTGGGTATTTTATTCGGTCAAGAAGTTTTCGGAGGTTTATTGCTCGGAGCTATATTGGGTTACCTTGGATTTAAGACTTTACTTTTTATTGATAACGATTACGTGGAGCTAGAAGTTTTGGTTACGCTCAGTCTGGTAATGATCGGGGGTCGATTCGCTGAATCGATTCATGTCTCTGCTCCGTTAGCCATGGTTATTTTGGGCCTTTTTATTGGTAATAAAGGAAGGGATGAGAAATTGGCTAATGCCACGGGCAAATATGTTTTTAAATTTTGGCATTTATTAGATGAGACTTTAAATGCCATGTTATTTATCTTGATTGGTTTAGAAATGCTCGTGATCGCCAAGGATGTCACCAGTGATATGTTCTTACTTGGAGCAGTGGGCATTTTGATTGTGCTTACGGGACGATCCATCGGCGTTTCTTTACCTGTAGGTTTGATGTCTCTAAAGATAAAGTTTGAGAAAGGGGCGACCCCCTTACTTATATGGGGAGGATTGAGAGGCGGTATTTCCGTTGCTTTGGCATTATCCTTATCTGATTTTGAATGGATCCCTAGTGATTTTAAAATCATTATTTTGTTCACCACTTATTGTGTAGTTGTTTTCTCTATTTTGGTCCAAGGCCTGACCATTCCGGCACTACTTAGAAAAATTCAATAAATGTCATCAAAAAAAGCAGATTCGACACCAGAGCCCTTTGATATCAATCAACTTAAAGCAAGTGTAAGAAAATCTGTGGAATTGGAAGAACCGATTCATGAATTACGCCTCAGTATCTCGGAAGGGTTGTATCTACTTGCCTTGGGTGATGTTGAGGGTCAATTGCTAAAAAAGGCGGAAAAGGGGATTGATTATGGTGTAATAGCGGGAGGCATATTACAGCTCTCGTTGATGGGTAGTATCAGTCTCGAAAAAGGGTTCATTAAAATAATTTCTACTAAGCAGACGGGCCATATTTTTTTAGATAAGGTATTAAAAAATCTCACAGAGGGGGGGGGACTTATTGAGGAGATCTTAAGATTGAAAAATGAACTTAAAAAGCTCCATGACGATTTAGAGGAGTTGTTGATAGGTAGAGGCATTCTTAAAAGGGAAGAGAACACTTTATTGTGGATTCCTTTGAGTGAGCGAATGGAAAATGTGAATTATGCCTATGAAAAAGAAATAAGAAATACTCTAAGGGCATTGGTGTTAAGAGGATTTAAGAATGATGTGTCATTTTCAATTCTTTTTTCTCTGACTCATGATTGTCATTTATTGTCAGAAGTATTTGGATCTACCAGTGAGATTGCTGATGCAAAAAATTGGGTGAAAAACCCAATAAAACTTGCGGGTGTAGATGAGGACCTAGCAAAGACATTAGGTCTTATAAGTCATTTTTTTATTGAAAAACTTTCCAAGTAAGTGCTGCGATTACCTGGGTCTCATTCATGATGAAAGCGCGTATGTTACTAACGTAATTTGCTGGCATGATTTTGCTCAGACAACTTTTGAAGTTCTTGACTTTGTCTCATTAATGCCCGATGATACAACCTATCGTTGAGCGCTAAGGCATCTTCCTCACTAATGCCGTTTAGCGCGGCATAAATCTTAGCTTGCAATTGTTGATTGGCTTTTAAATAGGCCAGAATTGAATCTTGCTTTTGTAACAAGGTGTTTGCTCTGATGGACATGAAGCCAAAGCCTTCGTGAGGATTGTTGTTGTCTTTCTCAAGAATTAAATATTCAGCCCCATCGACCTCTATTTTATCAAAATGCCATTGTACGTTTTCGTGAATTTCTCGAGTAGAGAATTTTTCATCTTCTGACAAGGATTGATTTTCACAGCCAGAGGATATAATGAGCACCAAAAGAATGACAGATAAAATAGTTTTCATGGGGGTTGGAATTAGTTTATTGAATGAGTCCTTCTTCAGTATTAAAAACTTTACTTAAATGTTGATGAGCCTTACCATTGAGGATAATAATCAAATAATCACCCAATTCTATTTTTAAATCAAAGGCGGGATTCTTGATTAGTTCTCGCCCCCCCGTCTCTTTATTTTTTGAAATCCCAATTAAAACCCCGTTGTATTTCATCTTCAAATTAAAAAAGGCCTCTTCATAGGTTTTATGGAGGTAAGGGTTTTCGGCGACTACTTTAAATTGTTTTATGTCAAAGTCATCATCTGATTTAGCAAAAGACATGATAGATTCTGCGTAATCAGCGACATCCGGTTCAAAAATATAACTAGCTAAGAGTTTAGATGAGATTTCGTGTTGCAATATAATTTGCTCTACGCCCGCTGCGATGAAGGTTTCCTTTAATTCAGAATTGTCAAGAGCTACTGATAACCTCAGATTTGGATAATGTTTTTTGAGATTCAGAGCCGTGACAAGTTTGTCCGTGTCACTGTTTTGGTTAATAAAAACCATGCTTGAAAGCTCAATATTAATTTTTTTGTAGAAATCAATATTTTTATAGTCATTAAATAACACAAAGAGGTCTTTGGTTTGGTATTTGTCTTTTATGAAGTCAACCGTAGTTTTATTGTCGGTTACAATACCCATTTTTTTACCTACACCGAAAAGTTGATCAGCTACTAAATTTCCAAAATCATTCCATCCAATCATCACTATATGATTGGAGAAACTTGTTCCTTCATATCCCAATTTCTTGTTCTCTTTAATGTTTACAATAATACTTGATACTCCACCGATAACGGTAGCATAAAAAACCATACTCAATAATACAAAAACGCCACCAATAATTCTACCATGTGTAGTTAAGGGGAATAAATCTCCATAGCCCACTGTGGTCAAAGTCACAATAGAATACCAGTAAGCATTTTTATAATCGCTTAAGGTAGATTGTGGGCTGATTTTCTCTACCTCTACTAGTGCGGTAATAAGTATTTGGTAAATGATCACCACCCACAGGATCAATAGTCCTAGTTTGACTTTTTTATTTGAAAAGAAATTATCCAGCACCGCCCTCTTTTATTTCAAAGTTAGTGATTTGATGCCAAATAGTAAATGCTTTAGGGAGATATTCTAATTGTAATTTACATCCTGTTTTTAAGGATATAATTGATAATTCCTTAAAATATCATCTTTTATTTAATTAAACAGCAATTATTACCCATAATAATAATAAAATCAATAATATATTATAATTTTGATTAAATTACGGCCAACGTATTAGGAATATGACAAATGATTACGATTCTTAAAGATTAATAAAAATAGCATTATGGAAAGACATACCTATGATTATGGTGTAATTGGCAACTGTGCTTTTACTGCCCACGTGCATACCGATACGAGTATTGCTTGGATGTGTTGGCCTCGATTTGATAGTAGTTTCGTCTTTGGATCTATCTTAGATCAAGAAAAAGGAGGTGAATTTTCTATCAAGCCATTACAAGAGGTATTTGAATCCAAACAGACTTATTTAGAAAACACCAATATCCTTCAGACAGAAATATCCTCCCCAGAGGGAACCTATCGAGTGACCGATTTTGCGCCCCGATTTTATCAGTCTGATCGTTATTTTAAACCCCTCATGCTGGTAAGAAAAATAGAGCGAATAGAAGGGAATCCAAAAATCATTGTCAAATGTAAACCAGTGGGAGAGTATGGAAATGTAGTTCCCAAACAAAGTCTTGGAAGTAATCACATTCAGTTTTTAGGCTTAGAAGCGAATGTGCGATTGACAACTAATATTTCACTCAATTATATCGTAGACGATCAGGCTTTTGTCTTGAATGAGGATAAGTATATGGTATTGACGTATGGTCCCCCCCTAGAAGGGACCATTATTGAGACTTGTGATGTGTTTTTGAGCAGAACCAAGATTTATTGGAGGGATTGGGTCAAAACTTCTAGTGTAGTTAATTTTTATCAGCGAGAAGCGATCCGATCGGCCTTAATTTTGAAAATTCATCAATATGAAGATACGGGTGCGATTGTAGCAGCGATGACGACGAGTTTACCCGAATCACCCGGTAGTACCCGGAATTGGGATTATCGATATTGTTGGATGCGAGATACCTTTTATACGCTAAATGCTTTCAGTAATATTGGTCATTTTGAAGAATTAGAAAAGTATTTTCACTACATATTAAATACGACCATTGATGAAGAAAGTCGTTACCAACCGCTTTACGGCATATCAGGAAAAAAAGCCCTTACTGAAGTTGAAATTCCTTTAAAAGGATATTTGGGAAATCAGCCTGTAAGGGTGGGAAATCAAGCTTACACTCACATACAGAATGACGTCTATGGTCAGGTTTTAATATCGTTATTGCCGCTATATGAGGATAAAAGAATTATTTTCACAGAAAGATTTGATTCTTCAGGGTTGATTATGAAAACCCTGAAAATGATTGAAAAAACGTTTGGCGAAAAAGACGCAGGCTTATGGGAATTTAGAAATTTAAAGCAGCATCATACCTATACCTATCTATTTCATTGGGCAGGAAGTTGTGCTGCCATAAAGATGGCCAAAGTACTAAAAAATGAAGAAATGGGTACCTTAGCAGTCAAGTTAAAAAAGAGATCTGAAATTGAAATTGAAAAAGCATACGTGCCGTCAAAGAAAGGATATGCGCAGGCGGTTGGGGTAGATAGGATGGATGCCAGTACCCTACAACTCATCATGATGAACTATCTTCCGGGCCATTCACAAAGAGCCAAGGATCATTTGATCGCCATGGAAAGAGAGCTGGCAGCCTCTGGGGGACTTTTTTATAGATACAAGCATCAAGATGATTTTGGGGCACCTGAGACGACCTTTTTAATTTGTGCTTTTTGGTATGTTGAATCGCTGGCTTGCGTGGGAAGGTTAGACGAAGCCATCAAATATTTCGAAAATCTCATTTCATTCAGTAACCATGTGGGACTTTTGAGTGAGGATGTAAACGAAAAAGATGGCGGTATGTGGGGAAATTTCCCGCAAGCATATAGCCATGTGGGATTATTAAATGCCGCAACAAGAATAGCAAACAAACTGGATAGACCTAGCTTTTTATAATTTCGTTTAAGAGTTTCCGAACCTCTTTATAAGAATTAACGCTGAACTTTGCTTCGGAAGCACTGGTGCCTACTTTGATGGTATAGGCCTCTTCGGGCATTGCTTTGAAGGTATCTTCATCTGTAAAATCATCTCCTAGTGCCAATAAAAAGGCAGCTTCAGGGTAGATTTCCATTAATTTTTGGGCCGCTTTTCCTTTATTGATCTCAGAGTTTTTGATTTCTACGATCATATCGCCCTCAAGTACTTCCAAGTTTTCATTGGCGGTCATGTATTTTAAATGACTGGTGAGCTCCCGTGTTCGAACTTCTCCCAAACCCGTTTCTACTTTTCTATAATGCCAAACCAAGGAATAATCTTTTTCTTCGACGAAGGAACCGGGCGTACGATTTACATATCTTTCTAAGAGCGACAGGGTCTCTTTTTTCCAACTAGCATTAATTTTTATAAAGGTTTTGAAGGGCTTACCCATCCTTTTAATCCAAACCCCATGTTCTGCTACAATATCTAATGAATAAGGCTTCATCCACTCCTCAAGGAATTGCCGGCCTCTGCCCGAGATAATCACAATGTGATTTTTTTTGTCTTTTGTGAGGCGTTCCAAAATCTCTATGAGCTCTTGATCGGGTTTAGAGTCATCAGGATTTTCATTAAAACCAACCAGTGTGCCATCATAATCCAAGAAAATCAATCGTTCTTTCGATTGTTTATAGGCATGCTTGATTTCTTCTGACAGTTGGTTATCAATCAATCTTGTTTTGAGATGACTTTGTTCTTTTTTTACATTTGCAAGTTCATCCATGAACAATTTAACCCAGGCATGTATGTTGTATCTTTTCAATGATTTCTGCATCGAGGTCATGCTTTCGATTTGCAGTGCCTCTGGCATAGTTAATGCTTTATGCATGGCTTCAACCAATTGGTGAATATCATTGGGATTTACGATGATGGCATCAGAGAGCTCTTTGGAGGCACCGGCCATTTCACTGAGAATCAAGACTCCCTTTTTGTCTAATCTACTCGCTACATATTCTTTACATACTAAATTCATGCCATCTCGCATAGGAGAAACCAAGGCCACGTCGGAAATCCTGTAAAATGCAGATAAAGCAGGCAATGGAAAACTTCGGTAGAAATAATGGATAGGCGTCCAATTGAGCTTGGAGAATTGACCGTTGATACGACCCACTAAAAGATCTATTTCTTCTTTGAGTTGCTTGTATTTTGAAACAGAATCTCTGGAGGGAACCACTACCATAAAAAGGGATACTTTCTCTTTAAAATCAGGGTATTTGCTGAGAAAAAGCTCAAAGGCCCTTAATCGTTGGGGGATACCTTTAGAGTAATCCAGTCGGTCAATGGATAAAATGAGTTTTACGGTACCAATGGATTCTCTATAACGAGCTTCTCGGGCCAATGTTTCTGGATCTTGAGCAGAGGCGGCATACTTTTCATAGTCGATACCCATGGGTAAAGCATCTGCTTTTATGAGTCTGTTTTTGACTTTAATCGTACCGTTTGAGTTCCCAAGTCCCGCCAGTCGATTGACGGAAGAGAGAAAATGTCTCATGTCGTCGTAGGTATGAAACCCCAAAAAATCAGCGCCGAGCATGCCATTGAGTAATTCCCTTCTCCACGGCAATAGCCTAAAGGACTCATAGGAGGGGAATGGGATGTGAAGGAAAAATCCAATAGTAGCGTTGGGACTGATGGCCCTGATCAGTTGAGGCAAAAGCAATAGTTGATAGTCATGTATCCACACGGTATCATCATCCTCGAGTTCTTCTGAAACGATTTCTGCAAATTTTTGATTGACACGCTGATAGGCTAGCCAAAGCTCTTCTTTGTAAACGGTATATTGATTAAAATAATGGAAGTTTGGCCATAAGGTCTCGTTACTGAAGCCCTCGTAGAAATCTTCAATTTCCTCAGTACTCAAAAATACAGGTTTCATGTGCTGCTTGATGAGGTTTGAATGTACTTCTTCCTCTTGAGACTTTTCAATGGCCAATCCTGGCCATCCGACCCAAAGATTATTCCCTTGTTTAAAAACAGAATTCAAACCCGTCGCAAGGCCACCTTCACTTGCCTTGTATACAAGCTCATTATTTTCCTGTTCTATTTTGACGGGAAGTCTGTTTGAAATAATGATTGTTTTACCCATGATTTGTAATTTTTAAAATCGGGAGTGCCCAGGAGTGCGACATTCCTTTATCATTTATTGAAGCTATTTAATCTTAATTGTGTTAATTTCTTTTTGGTATCCAAGGGAAAATCACCCTTCATCATCCAATCATAAAATGAGGGTTCTTTTTGCAGAACTTCAGTAACTAATTTGCCTTTATGCTTTCCAAAATTAAACACTTCTTTCCCTTGGTCATTGAACACCATGCGTCCAGCCAAGTCTACCATTTTCTTATTCAAGAGCAGGTGCAAGGAACTCATGTCATTTTCTATGATGCCCAAAACTTCACCTTTCAGGTTGGAGAGGGTTTGCCGATCGTATTTAGCAATTTGACCCATAAAAACAGCCATAGTTGCGCGGGTATCCGCCAGTGCACTGTGGGCGTTCTCTAACACTTCCCCTGTGTAGAATTTAAAGGCCGCACTTAAATTTCTTTTTTCCATCATATGGAAAATTTTTTGAGCGTCGAGCAAATTTCTTTTGTCGGTATTGAAATCTATACCTACTCTGGCAAATTCTTGGGCCAATAAAGGGATGTCAAATTGTAAAATATTAAATCCGCAAAGATCACAATTTTCCAAAAAATCAGACATGGATTTAGCGACTTGATTAAATGAGGGCTCGTCTTTAACATCTTTGTCATAAATGCCATGCACCAAACTAGACTCTATTGGAATGGGTATTCCTGGGTTGATACGCCGACACTTTTCTTCTGTCTTACCATCAGGAAAAATCTTAATTAATGCGATTTCGACAATCCTATCTTTTGAGGTATTGGTCCCAGTAGTTTCAAGATCGAATACGACCAGTGGGTTTTTTAGATTCAGCATTTATTTTTAATCCTTATAGGTGGTAAAAGCTTCCATAATTTGGTCACTGGGGATAGATATTTTTTGCAATAGGGCCTTGGCCGCTCCGGCGTGGGATAAGAAGTTATTGTTTTTAGTCATGAGGCTCAGATTACCCTCTAGTCTAAATCCACCATCTATTTCAGTTCCTGAGAGAGATTCATATTCAACCAAACTCACACCTTCGCGCTGTTTTTCACTAATAACAACGGCTAAGTTATCTTCTTTGTTATAGAGTAACGTACCGCTTTTCGGTGTTAAATCAGCGAAAAGCTCATATTTCTCAATAAATTTTTCAACGGCTTGATAATTTTTTGATTTCTCATCTTCTACATGATGAATGAGGGCAATATGATGATTGAATTTTAAAAATTCTTCGAATTTTATTTCGTCTAAATCACTAAAGTCACAGGGAGTAATGACGATGGCAGCGCTTCCAATTCGATGATCATCTGGAGATAAGATGAAATCATGTGCTTTTCCCACTACGTTCAAAACATGCAGGACAATTGTAGTGATTTCGTGGGCTCCTTCGTTTCCGATGATGGCAATTCTTTGTTTATCCTTAATCGACGCAAGATTCATTTTTTATTTGGTCATTTGTAAGTCAAAAGTAATTAAAAATATGCAGAGATAAATTAATTGTGGAGGGTATAAAATTGTGGATAAGATGTGCAAACTAAATTTGATATTAAAGCGGAGTTGTTGACATGAAATGTTACGTTTGCTATTATATATCAAACCTATTCAATCCGATCAACTAATGGACCCTTTAGCTTCTTCATCGCGTAAAATTTCGGGCAATGCACGTAGAAAACCAGTCAATGACACTACGGAGTCATTGGGCAAGCTACCACCACAAGCAGTTGATATTGAGGAGGTTGTATTAGGAGCGCTCATGTTGGAGCAACATGCTTTGTCGAGTGTTATCGATATTTTAAAGGTGGAGAGTTTTTATAAAGAAGCCCATCAAAATATTTACGAAGCGATTGTTCAGCTCTTCAATAATAGCGATCCGGTGGATATCAAAACGGTCGTCCATCAATTGCGGAAAAATGGAAAGTTAGAACTCGTTGGGGGTTCTTATTATATCGCTGATTTGACGACGCGTGTGAATTCGGCCGCCAATATAGAATACCATGCCCGAATTATTTCTGAGCAATCTATCAAAAGACAGTTGATTCGGATTTCATCAGAACTCGTCACCGATGCGTATGAAGATACGACGGATGTTTTCCAGTTACTAGACCGCACTGAGCAAGCACTTTTTCAGGTTTCAGAATCTCACATCAGAAAGAATTATGATAAAATGAGTTCTCTGCTTACCAAGGCGATCAGTCAAATAGAAGAACGAAAAAATAAAAAAGATGGACTCACGGGCGTACCCAGTGGCTTTACTGCCTTGGACCGTATCACCTCAGGATGGCAACCTTCTGATTTGGTGATCATTGCTGCTAGGCCAGGTATGGGTAAAACCGCCTTTGTCGTTTCAGCCATGCGTAACGCAGCCATTGATCATGGACAAGGGGTTGCCATATTTTCCTTAGAGATGTCTTCTGTTCAATTGGTGAACAGATTAATTTCGGCAGAAGCAGAATTGGAAAGTGAAAAATTAAAAAGAGGAGAAATGGCCGATTATGAGTGGGAACAATTACTTCATAAAACTTCTAAACTCTCTGAGGCTCCTATATTTATTGACGACACACCAGGTCTGAGTATCCTAGAATTGAGAGCGAAGGCCAGAAGATTGGCACAGCAGCATGATATCAAACTTTTGATCATTGATTATTTGCAGCTGATGTCAGGAGGAGATGCCAATAAAAATTCAGGAGGAAATAGAGAACAAGAAATTGCCTCTATTTCTCGAGCGTTGAAAGGGATTGCAAAAGAATTGAATATCCCAGTGATTGCTTTATCTCAATTGAGCAGGGCGGTTGAAACCCGTGGAGGTGACAAAAAACCGCAATTATCAGATTTAAGAGAATCGGGTTCTATTGAGCAAGATGCCGATATGGTGATGTTCTTGTATCGTCCAGAATATTATGGGATTACCCAGGGCGAGGATGGTGCACCGCTTAACGGCACTGCTGAGGTCATTATCGCCAAACACAGAAATGGTAAATTAGATACTGTACAGCTCAAGTTTATCGGTAAGTTTACCAAGTTTGCAGATTTAGATGTATTGACCAATGAATCCTATGGTTCTTCTTTTCCGAGCAGTGGTAATACCGATAGCGGTTATACCATTACAATGCCGAGTAAAGGCGCCCAAGATACCTCTGCAGCTGGCGATGATCCCATGCCCTTTTAAAATAGATTCACTGAGTTTATTGATCGTCATGTTCGAGTTCAAAGTTATTAAAGGCATTTTTTATTTCCTCTAGGGCTTTGGTGTTTTTAGAAAGTGCCGTTTTCTCAATTCCTATCTCATAGGTTGCTCTGGCTTCTTCCACATAACCACAATCTGCAAATAGCTGAGCGGCTTGATAATAAGTGGGGAGATAATCTGGAAATTCAGTCAATAATTTTCTAAAACTGGCCAGGCAGAATTCATTATTTCCCCCTAAAAACTCAAGGGTCATGGCATACAACAAGAAGGGATCCAGCGGATTTTTTTCAAGTAATTTTTGAAGCTCTTTTATACGTTTAATATTCATGTTTTGCATTTTACATTCTTGTATTAATGATTAACTTTACCCTCAAATTTAGGATCAAATTTAATATTTAACATGAAAATTCTTGTTTGCATAACCCATGTGCCAGATACCACATCAAAAATCTCTTTTGTGGACCAAGATACGGTATTTGATAAAACGGGGGTTCAATTTATTATCGGACCTTATGACGATTATGCGTTGGCTAGAGCAGTCGAATTAAAAGAACAGCTTGGAGGTAGCATTATGGCGCTAAATGTAGGTTTAGCAGAAACTGAGCCAACGATTAGAAAGGCACTGGCCATCGGGGCAGATGAGGCCATTCGCATCAATGCAGAACCCAAAGATGCTTTTTTTGTAGCCCATCAAATTGCTCAAGTAGTCAAAGGAGGAGATTATGATTTAATTCTTATGGGAAGAGAATCGATTGACTTTAATGGAGGACAAGTTCACGGAATGGTTGGAGAACTTTTGGGTATCCCCTCTGTCTCGCCTGTGATGCACTTAGATATAGAGGGAAATATTGCTAAATTATCTCGAGAGATTGAAGGAGGTAAAGAATTATTGGAAGTAGCGCTGCCTATTGTGGCGGGTTGCCAGGAGCCGATTGCAGAATGGAAAATACCTAATATGAGAGGGATCATGTCTGCGAGGTCAAAGCCGCTCAATGTTTTAGATCCCTTTGAAGACGAGCAGAAGACGGTAGTTGAAAATTTCGTGATGCCAGCAGCAAAAAGTGGGATAAAAATGATAGATGCCGACAATGTGGGTGAGTTGGTAGATTTATTGAAAAATGAAGCAAAAGTATTTTAATGAAAGTATTGGTATTTATAGAATCAGATGAGGGTAGAATAAAAAAGTCTTCTCTTGAGGCAGTAAGTTATGCTGCTGAAATAGCACAAGACACTGTCGCTATGGTCTTTGGAGTCCTCGAGTCATCAGAACTGAATAAAATAGGTGCGGCTGGAGCGAAAAAGGTGTTGCACGTCACAGACTCAGATTTTGAGCCCTCAAATATCATGGCAGTATCCACGGCTATTGCGCAAATGTTTGAAGCAGAAGATATTGAATTGATGGTGATGGCCAAGTCTTCATTAGCTGATCCTGTATCAGCTCGGGTATCTATCAAAATGGATGCCTCGTTGGTGAGTAATGTTACCGAGTTACCCGACATGGCCAACGGATTTACAGTAAATCGAAGTATTTATACTGGAAAAGCCTTTGCGAAAACCAAGTTAACGAGTGATAAGAAAATTCTTACTATACGTAAAAATACAGTTCCCATCCGGGAGAACGGGTCCGATCCAGAAATAGTAGTGTTTCAGCCTAATTCAAAGGGTTCAGACGCTGCCGTGAAGGTACTGTCTCAAGAAAAAACCAGCGGCGACATTCTTCTACCCGAGGCCGATATCGTGGTTTCGGGAGGGAGAGGTCTTAAGGGACCTGAAAACTGGGGAATGATAGAAGACTTGGCAGCAGCCCTTGCTGCGGCAACAGGATGCAGTAAACCCGTCTCAGATATGGACTGGCGTCCCCATCATGAGCACGTAGGTCAGACGGGCGTCAAGGTGTCACCAACATTATACATTGCGGTGGGGATCTCAGGGGCCATTCAGCATCTGGCAGGAGTAAATTCTTCTAAATTTATTGTGGTCATCAACAAAGATCCCGAAGCACCTTTTTTCAAAGCGGCAGACTATGGCATTGTTGGAGATGCATTCGAGATACTTCCCAAATTAACAACAGCCATTCTTGCGGCAAAGGCCTAATGTCGGATAAAGTCAAAATGGAAATTTTAGGTCTTTCAACAGGTCAGGCACAGTCGGGTTCCTTTGCTCTTGTGCTGGGTGAGTTTGAAGGGAAACGAAGACTGCCTATCATCATAGGTATGTTTGAAGCCCAAGCCATAGCGATTGAAATAGAAAGCATCACTCCCAATCGCCCGATGACTCATGATCTATTCAAATCATTTGCGTATCATTTTGATTTTCAAGTCAAAGAAATCTTAATTTCGGATCTTAAGGAAGGTGTATTTTTCGCAAAGTTGATCTGTGATAAAGAAGGAAAATCAGTTGAGATAGATTCCCGTCCATCAGATGCGATTGCCATTGGATTGCGGTTTGGTATCGATATTTTTACGACCGATCAGATTTTAAATGAAGCGGCAGTAGTGATCAGTGAGGAGGGAGAAGAGGAAGATATGGACCTGATGAAAAAAATAAAAAAGCCCACCGAAGTAGTAAAAAATAAACCTTCATCTAAATTAGGAGATTTTTCACCTGAAAAGCTTAATGAATTGTTGAATAAAGCGCTTGAGGATGAAGATTATGAACGAGCGGCAGCATTAAGGGATGAGTTGAACCGCAGAAATTAGCTTAATGAATATATTTAGAGGTGCCATAGGACTTTGCTTTATCATAAGCATAGCCTATGCTTTCTCTGCTGATCGAAAAAACATCGATTGGCGGTTGGTGGCTTCTGGTATCTTCATTCAATTGGTGATCGGGCTACTGATCGCCAAAGTGGCCATAATAGGTAGTTTTTTCGGTTTTATAAGTGATAAATTTGTCCATTTTTTAAATTTTGCCTTGGGAGGTGCAGAATTTTTGTTTGGGGATCTGGCTAAAAACAGTGACCAAGCCTCAGGCGCAAGGCACAGCTTAGGGTTTTTATTTGCCTTCCAAGCACTTCCCATCATCATTTTCTTTTCGTCGGTCACTGCTGGGCTTTATTATCTCGGGATTCTTCAAAAAGTTGTAGGTGCTTTTGCATGGCTCATGTCCAAAACGATGCGACTTTCAGGCGCTGAGAGTGTTTCTGTTGCGGGCAATATTTTTTTAGGGCAAACCGAAGCGCCTTTGCTGGTACGACCTTTTATCGCGAAGATGACCTCTTCTGAACTCAATTGTTTGATGACCGGAGGAATGGCCACCCTTGCCGGGAGTGTTTTAAGTGCTTATGTTGTTTTTTTGGGTGGGACAGATCCTGAATCTCAGACTCTTTTTGCTACTTATTTAGTGAGTGCTTCGGTTATGAATGCACCGGCGGCTATTGTCATGTCAAAAATGTTTTTACCTGAGGCCACTCCTGAGAAAATTGATCAGCGCATCAAGGTCAACAAAGAGCAATTGGGTGTGAATCTTATAGATGCCTTGTCCAAAGGCGCAACTGATGGGGTGAAGCTCGTATTGAATATTGGAGGTATGCTCTTGGCATTTATTGCCATTATCTTGGCCATAAATTGGATATTGATAGATGGCATTGGGGCTGTGACTGGATTGAATGCCTATGTGATTTTGTCTACCCAAGGTACATTTGAAGGATTTTCATTGCAGTATATCTTAGGTCAGATTTTTCGATTTTTTGCTTTTGCTATTGGGATCAGTTGGAGTGAATCACTTTTGGTGGGGAGTTTGCTAGGGCAAAAGTTCGTTATTAATGAATTTGTGGGCTACCTCAGTTTGGCAGAGATGAAGGCGTCCGGCGCCCTCAGTGAGCGTGCGATCATGATTTCGACCTATGCCTTGTGTGGGTTTGCCAACCTCAGTAGTATTGGGATTCAGATAGGAGGGATCGGCGTGATGGCACCAGAGCGCAGAGGAGATTTGTCTTTGTTGGGATTCAGAGCCTTAATAGGTGCTTCTTTAGCTACCTTGATGACGGCGGCTATCGCAGGCGCTATTTTTTAATTTTTGACTCAAATCATTTGATTCATGTTTTGATGAATAATTTGGAGGCATTCACCAAGATTTTAATATATAAGTGATATGCAGACGCTTATTTTATGGAATAAATTGAGGGATGCAGATCTTTAAAAAAGGGATTCATAAATAGCTCTTTGGCGGAGAGAAGTGGATGTCAAAATATTTTTTAGTATTTTGCGCATCAAGCAGCGGATTTCCTGATGCTTGGAAAGCGAATCATATAACGAGTATAACCCTATGGAATATAAATTTGGAGGTTCAGAAACGAATCAAAAAACAGTATTAGATCATCCTTCGGGACTTTTTGTGCTGTTTTTTACAGAGATGTGGGAGCGATTTTCTTATTACGGAATGAGGGCGATATTGGTGCTTTTCCTGATCTCCTCCATATTAGAAGAAGGAGGCTGGGGCTGGGAGCGGGCTGAAGCATTAAAACTTTATGCTGTCTATACTGGACTCGTATACATGACACCTATTCTTGGTGGGTTTTTAGCAGATAAATATTTAGGTTATCGAAATGCCATCATAGCAGGGGCCTTTCTGATGACACTCGGACATGCTTCCTTGGCTTTTGAGGGCTTCACGGAGGTGTTTTTCTACTTGGGTCTGGGATTAATTATCATGGGAAATGGCTTATTTAAGCCTAATATTTCTTCGATTGTAGGTCAATTGTACAAAAATCAGGGAAAAGAAAAAGATGCAGGCTATACTATATTTTATATGGGTATTAATTCGGGTGCTTTCTTAGGCATTTTACTGTGTGGCTATATAGGAGAGAAAATAGGATGGCATTTTGGTTTTGGTTTGGCGGGTATTTTTATGTTTTTTGGAATGCTGCAATTTTATTTTGCACAAAATATATTTGGGAAAATTGGACTATCCCCTAAAGAATCTCAGGACTTCATTCAAAAGGATGAAGAGCAAAAGGATCAAAAAGAACCTTTGGCAACGCTGTCCAAAAAGGTCGTTCGAGATCGATTAATTGTGATCGGTGTTTTTTCATTTTTTGTGATTTTCTTTTGGTGGGCATTTGAGCAGGCTGGGGGCTCTATGACTATATTTGCAGCGGATTATACTGATAGATTATTGGTAGGTGGGGATGCATTGACCTTTAAAATTTTCAACACCTTGTTAACGGTCATTCCGATGCTCATTATTACCTGGGTATTGCTCATGTTGTTTAAGCAAACTTTTTCCAAATTCGCCTTGTCCAATATCTTTCTTGGAACCAGTTTTGTGATTGTTTGGATCGTAGTGATATGGATGCTGGATAGAGAATTTAGATCTGAATCAACAGAAGTACCTGCCTCTTGGTTTGGTATATTGAATTCCTTTTACATTATCACATTTGCCCCATTGATTTCTAAAATTTGGCAAAGTAAGTTTAATCCGACGGGTCCAATAAAATTTGCTATTGCCTTGATCTTAATGGGACTGGGTTTTGCCATATTGTCCTATGGGTCTCTGGGGATTCCTTTGGGTGCCCAGACGGCATCGGTGAGTATGGTCTTTTTGATTTTGGCCTACCTTTTTCATACTTTGGGTGAATTATGTATTTCTCCTGTAGGTCTGTCTTATGTGAGTAAATTGGCGCCAGTCAAATTGGTAGGTCTGATGTTTGGGATTTGGTTTGTTGCCAATTTCATTGCCAATTATATGGCAGGGATCACCGGTAGTTATATTGATCCTATCGTAGAGGAATATGGTATGACTACCTTCTTTATGATATTTACCATCATTCCTGTTGTGGCCGGAATGATCATGTGGATGTTAAATAATACCTTGTTAAAAATGATGCATGGTGTTCGATAGGAGCCCCATCAATAAAGATGACTAAAGGGGGGTGGTTTATTTATAAGAATCACTGGGTGTGAGGATGCCTATTTGAAGGGGACCTCACTTTTTTTATAAAAGCATTGAGTATCGTATGTCGTTGTTCGCCATAAAGTCTTGCCAGTTAGAGGAAATAGATCATTTGATAACCTTATCAAAAGAAACCTATTATCAGGCATTTAAAGCTTTTAATACCCGAGAGAACATGGATCATTATGTGATGAAAGCGTTCTCTAAAGAACAATTATTGGCTGAGATGAGAGATCAGCAGGCCTCATTTTATTTTGGAATTCATCAAAATCAACGGGTAGGTTATCTGAAATTAAACGAATATGACATCCCTTCAGAAGGTCATCAAGGACCTTCTATTGAAATTCAGCGTTTGTACGTGCAGTCGGATGCGCAGAACTTGGGAATGGGTCATTTTTTAATGGAAGAAGCGATAAAAATAGCTCGAGATAAAGGATTTACATTCATCTGGTTAGGGGTTTGGGAGCACAATGAAAAAGCCCTTCGATTTTATGAGAAATTCAACTTTGAGCACATAGGATCCCATACTTTCTTGATGGGAGAGGACCCCCAACAGGATCATCTGTTGGGACGGATTATTTAGTGATTCAGTGTATGAGGGTATGTGCAATGCGCCCTCAATATAAATCTATAGAACTGATTGTCTTAACGTACCTTTGTCCATGTGGAAAATCAGGTAAAAAGCAATCAGGAAATATTAGTCAAGTTAGGTATTGAGCAACTCAATCCCATGCAATTAGATGCGATCAAAAGCATCAATGATCATGCAAATAACATGTTGTTGGCACCCACAGGTTCGGGCAAAACATTGGCTTTTTTATTGCCCATATTGACATTGATGGAATTCGAATTGAGTGAAATCCAAACCCTAATCGTTGTGCCGACTCGAGAACTGGCTTTGCAAATTGAACAAGTACTCAGGGTTATGGGTACAGGATTCAAAGTCAATGCCATCTATGGAGGTCGGACCGGCCAAAAGGACAAGATAGAGCTTCGTCAATCACCGGCCATACTCATAGGGACTCCAGGTCGTATTGCTGACCGGATTCGTAGGGGAGATGTCGAGACTAATTTTATTACCCATTTGATTCTTGATGAATTTGACAAATCTTTAGCGTTTGGTTTTACTTCCGAGATGAAGGAAATCATGGGAGCCTTGCCCATGCTTAGGAAAAAAACGCTCACTTCGGCGACGCAGCAAGTAGAAATTCCTGAATACCTTCGATGTAAGGAGCCAAAAATCTTGAATTACCTTGAGAAAAGTGAATCTAAGCTGGAGTTGAAGGCCATTATCGCTAAAGACAAAAAGAAGTTAGAGGCCTTACAAGAAGCGTTAGGCTATTTGGGGGATCAGCCCGGGATTGTATTTTGTAATTTTAAAGATACCGTTGGTCAGGTAAGTGATTTTTTGAACGCGCATAAAATAAGTCATGGCTGTTTTTCTGGTAATATGGATCAGATGGACCGTGAAAGAACCCTTATCAAGTTTAGAAATGGCAGCCTGCGCCTAATTATAGCCACAGACTTGGCCGCCCGCGGTTTAGATATCCCTCAAATTAAGTTCATCATTCATTTTGAACTTCCTTACAATCAGGATGAGTTCACCCATAGAAATGGTCGCACAGCGCGGATGAATAAAGAAGGCATCGCTTATGTGATGCAGTCAAAAGAGGAGCGCTTGCCCACATTCATAGCGGATCTACCTGTAGTGAACTGGGAGGAGAAAAAACCACCAAGTGCCTCCTTATGGCAGACATTATTTGTTTCTGGGGGACGTAAGGATAAAATCTCTAAGGGAGATTTAGTAGGATTTTTTATTAAAAAAGGATTGTTAGGTGCCGATCAATTGGGGGTTATAGAAATCAAGCACGATTGTGCGTTTATAGGGATACAAGCCTCAGATACGGAAGCTCTGATCCAAAGGACTACGAATCAATATTTGAAAAAGAGAAAGGTTCGAATAAGTTTAGCTTAACTTTTAGTAGCGCCTCTTAGATGAAAAATTCCGTCTACCATTGGGTGGTTTTTTGCCCGTCTTTTTCTGCGCAAGCGCTGCGGCGACTTCATTGGCAGGATCAGGAGCATAACCTTCAATCGTGCTGCTTGGAATATTCTGTTTGGTCAATTTCTCAATATCCTTGAGGTAAGTCATCTCGTCAAAACTCACCAATGAAATGGCTTCTCCACTGGCTCCGGCACGTCCGGTACGACCAATCCGGTGAATATAATCTTCGGGTATATTGGGGAGTTCAAAATTGACTACGTGTGGGAGCAAGGGAATGTCTAATCCTCTGGCGGCAATATCGGTAGCTACTAGGACACTTACACTTCCATTTTTAAAACCTGAAAGGGCTTTGGTTCGGGCCGCTTGCGTTTTATTTCCATGTATGGCTGCTGAGTTGATGCCTGCTTTTTCCAATTTTTGACAAAGTCGATTGGCTCCGTGTTTGGTACGGGTGAAAATCAACACTTGGCTCCATTCACCTTCCGATATGAGCTTGGTAATTAAACTTGTTTTCTTTGATTGATCTACGCGATATACGCGTTGATCGATTTTTTCTACGGTTGTATTTTCGGGCGTAGCTTCGACAAGCACAGGACGGTCTAGGAAACTATTGGCCAGATGTTTGATCTCTTTTGAGAAAGTCGCTGAGAATAATAAATTTTGCCTTTTGGTGGGAAGTAAATCTAAGATTCTTCGGATGTCGCGAAGAAAGCCCATGTCGAGCATTCTATCGGCTTCGTCTAGAACTAAAATTTCTACTTCTGATAAGCTCAAGACTCTTTGTCCATGCAAGTCCAACAGCCTTCCTGGGGTGGCAATCAATATGTCGACCCCACTTCGAAGGGTTTTAATTTGAGGATTGGCATTGACTCCACCGAAGATGACGGTAGATTTGATGTCTACAAAATGGCTATATTCATCAACATTTTGCTTGATCTGCGCGGCCAGCTCTCGGGTTGGTGTGAGAATCAGGGATCTGATGACCCTTCTCTTTGTTGCGGGTCTCTCGGAGAGCAACTCAAGGATGGGCAGGGTAAACCCTGCAGTTTTTCCCGTACCCGTTTGGGCGGAAGCTAAAATATCTTTTCGATCTAGAATTACCGGAATGGCTTTTTCCTGAATGGGGGAGGGTGTTGAATATCCTTTTTTAGTGATGGCTTTAAGTAAAGCTTCGGAAAGGCCTAATTGATTGAACGACATGTAAAAGGGTTAGGTTTTGGCTGCAAAATGGCAGCTCCTAAATAAAACGCAAACTTAGCCAATCAATAGCTCAATCGGTCTGCTTTTCTGAAAACTTAATTAATTATCTTGCCTCTAGGCGATTGATATTGATCCAAAAAGAGCCTCCATTTCCATAAGTCTAACTTATCATCAGATATCTTGAAGCACGAACGAAAGGCATTATTAAGCTTTCAAAGACGTCCTTGAGGCGATCGACTTCAAATTTCATAAAAAAAAGAATCTAAGTGGGTTCGAAAACGATGCTTTGATAGGTGCATTTTTTATTAAAATGGCGTTAAAGAGAAACTAGGAATTTTAGTATCCCACGCATAGACTTTGATTCATCAGCTGCTTTATATAAGGCATAGACATTGATTTGCATACTTATCCGTTTTGTTAAGGATGTTAACCCAACAGATGATTTGAATGAATAGAGGTTCAGCAGTTGTTCTTAGCTAAAACATTTATGTTACATAACTTAATTGTATAGATTTCCAAGAAGTAGCTTTGCCTTCAATTTTAATACCATTGGTTACTCGGATCTCATGAGCAAAGTTTTAGTTTTTTCTACTGTATTTCTTCTGGCTTGTTTGACTTCAGCTCATGCCCAAGAGATTGAAAAAATAGATTTCAGAAAGGGATCATTTTTTACCTATTGGGGCTGGAATCGGGCCTGGTATACCGACTCAGACATTCATTTTGAGGGAGCAGATTATCATTTTATCCTCAAAGATGTGAAGGCAAAAGACCGGCCGACCAAATTTGGTTTAGACCCTTATTTTCATCCTCTCAAGGTCAGTATTCCTCAAACGAACTGGAGAATTGGGTATTATCTTTCGGACCATTGGTCGATCAGTTTGGGTCAGGATCACATGAAGTATGTTATGCAAAACGATCAATCGGTCGACATCAATGGTTATATCGATCTAAACGGCGTTTGGGATGGGGTATATGCCAATGAATCCATAGTGTTGACCCAAGATTTTTTATTGTTTGAGCATACCGATGGGCTTAACTATTTCAATGTCGAAATCAGACGTTTTGATCCGATGATGTCTGTCAACTTTTTGGACATGACATTTGGCGTCGTTGAAGGCTTTGGGATGGGTTTTCTATATCCGCGGACCAGTACTACGCTGATGGATTTTGAATCCATTGATGAGTGGCATGTGGCGGGCTATGGCGTGAGTTTTATGGTTGGTGTTGAGCTGAGCTTTTTAAAGCATTTCTTTTTACAAACCGAATTAAAATCAGGCTATATCAATATGCCCGATATTTTAACACAACCAGTAGGAGCGGATAGGGCAAGTCAAAGTTTTTGGTTCCTACAAAACAACTATATTTTTGGGGGCAGATGGAGGCTGAATTTCAATAAAGACTCATAAAAAAAAGAAGGGCAAGGCCTGCGTTGTGCACACCCATTCATTTTAGTTATAAACTCACTTTTGCATGTTTGATGTGATGACGCTCATCTTCCGATGCTGTCCAGGCGAAATGCAATTGATTTTCAAATAATTCCATTTGAGGAAAACCACTGGATCTTGAACTATTGGTTTCGGAGATGACGATAGGATTTCCTATGATTCCAGTGCTATTGACTGCGATTGCTTTAATTTGGGATTTCTCATCTTGAAAACTCAACCAACTCACAAAGGCCGTCCCTTTTTCATCCATGGCTACATCTACTCTTCCCAGTGGATTGAGGTCATCTATGACGATCGGGGCTTCAAAGGTAGCACCGGCATCTTTTGAGAAGATTATTTTTACTTGAGGGACATCATTGGGTGCTGAAAACCAGGCTACGGCTACTTGGTCTCCTTGTGCCACGATGCGCGGCCCATTCACTGGACAGCCCGCAATTTTCCATTGGTCATTGAATACGGTCTTAGGTGCCGTCCATTGCCCCTTTACTTTTCTTACGATGGATATATCTCGGTATTCCTCCTCTGTCCGATCTCTATAAACAAAGACAGGACCCGCAGAGGTCAGCGCGCCACTTGTTTGACAGCAGTCACATACGCGCGCATCTAGCTCCGTTGGTTCGGTGAGCACTCCTTTTAGATTGATATTGGCTGTTCTGAGGGTCATCGCTCCTTGACCATGCCCATCATCTGACTTTGGGCTGCCCGTATTTCTGCCATCGAGCCAAACCGCGGTGAAAGTTTGGTTTGGCATGGGGAGAAGAGTGGCAAAGCCGTGTTCGGTGGGTGTTTGATCATCATGAGGGATGATGCTTGAACTCCAAGATTGTGAATCCATACTCAAGGTCAGATTGACGTCGTATGAATAGGTACCTGATGAGCTTTTAGCCAAAAAATGGCTGATTTTATTTCCTTGGCTATTTATGTTAAGAGATGGATAATCCGCCCAATTCACAAACCAATCGGTGCCTGATGCAATGATTTCCGTGTCACTCCATTTATTTTCTTTTTCCAAAGAAGCAAAATAAAGGGTCGATCGGTCTTCGGTTTCTCCGACCCAACTGAGATAAAGCTGATGGTCTTCTCCCACTTTAAGAAAAGGTAAAGAGGTACCTTCATCCGCGGGACCCTTGAATAGTTCAACACTTGTTTGATGTAACCCGGCTTCTTCACTGCATGCACTGAAGAAGATCATAAAGCCTATGAGCGAAATATATTTCATGGAATGTTCGTTAATGAGGGTACGCTGAGAAAATAACCTCTCTTTATATGCAATATAGCCATGTTCTTGCTCATCTCAAAGCAAGGATAAGCTGAAACAAAATAAACCCTAAGTAGGACAAGATCATTGATCAATCGGAAATTGGGACAATCAGTCAAAAAATTGGGGTTGTGTTTATGGACGACCTGAGTAACTGATCTAACCGCTCATACTGCAGTAGTCTCACCAGGATGCGTCGACTTCAAGGCAACATATTATTGAATAATAATAGGGTTTCTTCACTGGTCCAACCTCTGTCACCCAATAATCTGTGAATTTCCTTCCCTGATCGATCATAGATCAAGGTAGTGGGCAGGGCATAAACCCCCAAAGATTCGATGCTATTTTGCAGTTGCACATAATGGAGATCAAGTCCTCGTTTGGAAACAAATTTATCCATCGTTTTCATACTCTGATCTGTAGCCAACAGTAATTCAAACTGATCAGGAGGCAATATTTTGGTTAATGCCAACAAGTCTGGCATCTCTTTGACACAAGGCATGCACCAAGTAGCCCAGAGATTGACGATCAATATTTTACCCTTCAATTTTTCAAAATCAACGGGCGCTCCATTCCTTTCGAGCATTTTTGGGATACCCATTGGTTTTGTCGAATCAGTCGTCTCAACCCGTTTTTCCTTACTTCCTGAGCAGCGGATAAGAGTGAAACATAAAAAAACTAAAGGGATGATTCTCATCTAGTTGATTTTTTCGTCAATACGTCCACAATTTAGCATCATGGCACCAAAATAAGGATTTTTAATTTCCTCTGACCTACTCAGCCAAGTAGCTCCTTGACCCTTGAAGGCCATGGGACAAAATTGGACAAATAAGGTTTCTTGTGTATTTAATGCTTTGATCCATTGGGTGAGGACTTCAGTGACTGATTTAAATGCCTGCCTCTGCGTATCTAGGTCCAGCGCATTTGATAAGCTGTCTGCCGCCTCAGACAATGCCTCTGATGGAGGATTCATTTCATTTTTAAGATTATTTAAAAAGGTTTTGGCAAGTATGGAGACCTTTTCGCTATCGGAGGCGACTAAGGCATCTTTGATCTTTATATAGTCCATTAAAATCAGGGGATCTGAGGCGTTTTGCCGTTTTTCTGAAGATTTTGATTGTTCACTAGCCAGGTGTTGTGAATGATCTGAAGGGGTAGTAGGCGTCGTACAGTAACTAAGCCCTACTGCGAGGATCATCCATTGGACTTGTTTCATTGGTTTCATGTTCATAAAATAGTTTTAGTTTAATTGTTCTTTAACTTCTCCACAAAATCTCATTTCTTCTCCAAAATAAGGATTGTAGATTTCTTGGGTATTACTGAGCCAATAGGCTCCTTTATTATCAAATGCCATCGGGCAATATTGTCGAAACAGTGTTAAGTTTTTGATTTTATAATGGTCAAGGAAATCATAAAACAAATCGCTTATTTCTGCAAAAGGCCCATAGACTTCATCTATTTTTTTAGTTGCATTTATTTCCTGCATCACTTTATTTAACTGAATTAGAGTAGGTTGATCAATATCAGCTGAAAAATTCTTTTGATCACTGAGCTGACTGATGATCAATGCAGCTTCTGATGTTATGATGTTATGATTTTTCAGTGCCAACGCATTTTTTATATTCAGGTAGGCATCGGTCATTTTTTTGAGGGTGAGCGTTACCGATGGGGATGGATTTATTTTCCCAGTTTTCTTTTCATCCAACGACTCCTTGGAGGTCTTGAGGTGGGATAAGTTCATCATACTGTTTTTTCCGGCCAGTTGTGCGGCCGCATCGATGGTAAAGACTCCGTTGACCACTACTTCTTCACCCACTTCAAGGCCTTTTTCTATGGCATAGCCCGAGGTATTTAAAGCGCCTAAGATCACCTCACGCAAATGGAAGGTGGGCTCATTTGATGTCGGATCTTTGACATAAACTATAGATCTTTTCCCCGTCCATAATACCGCGGTTTTGGGTAGAATAATGATTTTCTGATTATCTTTTGGTTGGCTATTCAATAGCCCTTTGACACTCGTGCCTGGATAAACGGGTTTGAAAGTATTGGTATAGATGACCCTAATTTGGGCTACTTGTGTTGCGGGATCCACAATGGGATTGATGAAGTTTACTTGTCCTAGAAATATTTTTCCAGGATAGGATGAAAACTCCATATTGATTTTATCACCAACATGGACCGTTTTTATATCGGTTTCATAAAGATCAAAGGTGACCCAAACACTCTTGAGATTGGCGATTTCATAAAGCTGGGTACCCCGTTCGATGTGTGAACCCTTGCTTACGTATTTATCGAGAATCATGCCTGTCCATTCAGAGACCAAAGGGAAGCTTTCAATGGGCTCACCCAGTCTCAGAATGGTATCAATCTGGGCAGAGGTTAGTTTCCAATTTTCCAATTTTTTTCTTGTGGCCTCAAAGAGCTCAGGCTGGGCCTCTTTCATTGCGAAGGCTTCAAACAATTCGTTTTGGGCTTCGATTAAATCTGGTGAATAGACATAAGCGATGATTTCACCGGCTTTTATATATTGTCCTTTTGACCCAATCAATAGTTGTTCTATTTGACCCGAGATGTGCGTGGTCTGAACCGCTGTTTTTCGTTTATCAGGCCATACCCTACCGTTGAGATGTAAGGCGATCGAAGGTGATGATTTTGTGACTTTTAGCGTCTGAATATCTGCTAGTTTTTGGGCATCTTCGGACAGTTGTATGGCATTGGGATCGGTGGTCGTCTGGAGACTTGTGGATTGGACCAGGTTCATACCGCATATAGGACAAGTACCGGGTTGGTTTTGCCTTATTTGTGGATGCATTGAACAACTGTAAACCTCGGATGCGCCATGCGCATGTATTTCAGAGGAAACAGGGGGGGTACCGGTGTTGGATATCCAACCTATAAAAATACCTAAACCTAATATCAAGGGGAAAACGATAGTTTTTGATAAAATTTTCATAATTCTTTGGAGATGAGGTAAGTCATTTTAGCCAATGCTTCAGCATAATTCCTTTTCCAAGTCACTTGACTCAGTTTGAATTTCAATAAGTTTTTTTGGGCCTCTAGGATGTTCTTAAAGTTCCCATTGTCAACCGTAAAGTCACTGAAGGCGAAGGTGATCTCTTGATGGGCATTTTGAATTCTTTTTTCATCAAGATCGTATTGCGCTAGTGATTCAAAGAGTTGATTTTGAGCCGTAGCCCATTCAATAGCCAAGGTGTTTTGAAGTTGTGTTTTTTGAGCGGCCAATTGTTTTTGATACAGTTGAATTTCTCGGGTTTGACTTTGGTGTTTTTTTCTAAAAATGGGCAGACTCAGAGAGACCATAGGCATCAAAGCATCTTTTCCATTATTTTTCACCGTTGAGCCGTCTAGAGGTTGAATGATCACATAATCAATGCCCACTCCGATCTGGGGAAGTCCATTTTTACGCGCTACGTTTTCTTCGATGATGGTCGCGGCCATTTGCTGCTCCAGGGCGGCCATTTTTGGATGATGGGCCAGCAAGCTGTCAGGGTCCTTGTTGATCTCAAAATCAGTGGGTGTGACCCATTGAGTACCGACGATGCCAAGGCTGTCGGGACGGTTCAAGAGTCGGTTAAAGGATCGTTTTAAGAGACCCAATCGTTGGTCTAATATATCGATATTGCTCGTGATCTCGGCCAATATGAGGTTGGCATCCAAGACCTCTGTGTTTTTGCTTTTATCGTTGCTATAGGCTATTTTGGCCATGTTTTTATGAGATTTCATAATACTCAAGTTTTGGCGATGAATTTCCAATAACTCCAAGGCTTCTAAATAGTTATAATAAGCAGTTTTTACCTCAAAGGCGAGTAAGGCTTGCTTATTTCTGAATTGTTCAAACTGCGCCGCTGCCATCAAGGAGGCGGCATCTTGTTTTGCGCTTAAGGTCCCAAACCAAGGAAACATTTGACTCAAGGATATTTTGGTTTGCTGTGATCCAATTCGGGTTTCAATGGGCGATATGAAGTAGCCAAAACCTAGGGTTGGGTTGGCCAGAAATTTTACTTGCTCCACTTTTTCTAATTGGGCTTCAAAGGAAAAATAAGCGGCCTTGAGGTCAGGATTGTTTTGTAAGGCCACCTCCAAGTAATCATCCAAGGATTGATTCATGGCCGTATGGGCTGTCAGAATTAAAAGCAAAAAAGCAAGATAATTTTTCATGATTTTCCTTTTTTAAGTTGGATTTCTTTTTGCCAGCTATACAACACAGGTACGATAAAATAAGTAATGGATGCGATGACCATACCTCCAAAAATAGGGATGGCCATAGGAATCATGATGTCACTGCCCCGTCCTGATGAAGTTAAAATTGGCAATAAGGCGATCAAAGTGGTTGCTGTAGTCATGACTGCAGGTCTAATCCTACGAAGGCCCGCTTCTGTGGTAGCTTTTCGAATCTCGGCGATGGTGCTCGGCTTCTTTTTTTGGAAATTTTGATTCAAATAAGTACCCATTAAGACCCCGTCGTCCGTAGCGATGCCAAATAAGGCAATAAAGCCTACCCAAACGGCCACACTCAAATTGATGGGTTGTATTTGAAAGACCTCCCGCATAGGGGTGCCAAAAAGGGTAAAATTTAAAAACCAATCGGTATGGTAAAGACCCATTAAAATAAAGCCCCCACTAAAAGCCATTGCGATACCGAAAAAGATCATCAAGGAAGTAGTGATCGATTTGAATTGCATATAAAGGATAATGAAAATAACCAAGAGTACCAAGGGGACGATGATCATTAATCTTTTTTCGGCGCGAATTTGATGCTTAAAACTACCGTCAAACTCATAATGAACTCCAGTGGGTACGATGAGGCTCCCATTTTCTATATTTTCTTGGATGATTTCATTCAATTCTTGGATGACATCCTTGATCTCATATTGGGGGTACTTATCCAACAATAGATAGCCAAGTAAAAAGGCATCTTCACTTTTTATAACTTGGGGTCCCCGTTCGTAGTCCAGGGTGACCAAATCGCCGAGTCTTACCTGTCCGCCCGTAGGGGTGTTTACATAAATATTCATCAAGGCTTCAGGATGGTCGCGCCGCTCTCGGGGATATCTTACCCGAATGGGATATCTTTCCTTTCCATTGACAGCAGTTCCAACTTTAACGCCCCCGATGGCCGTTTCTATATGTTGCTGAACCGACTCAAGTGAGAGGCCATATTTAGCAATCATCTCGCGTTCTAAATGAATCATTATATAGGGTTTTCCGACGATATTATCGGCAAATACGGTTTCTGGATTTACGGATTTCGCTCGCCTAATGAAAGGCTCTAATCGGAAGGAGAAATCGTTGATGCTTTGTAGATCAGGCCCAAATATTTTGATGCCAATGGGCGATCGCATGCCTGATTGGAGCATGATAAGTCGGGTTTCTATCGGCTGCAGCTTAGGAGCAGAGGTGACACCCAAAACTTTAGATTCCAATACAATCTCCTCCCAAATATCATCTGAAGATCTAATCTTGGATCTCCAATTTCGAAAATAGCTTCCTTCGGGATCTACTACCAAATCATCAACACTCAGGGCTTGGTTGAGCAGTTCGTCATTGGTGTAGCTCATGCCGGATTTCAAGAGGAAGTGTTGTGATTCGTCTGTTTTGAATTTGACAAGGTCGCCCTGGTCATTTTTATAGTATTCAGGTTTGTAATTGATGGTATTCTCGTACATCGAGATGGGAGCGGGGTCAAGGGCTGAGTTGACCCTGCCGAGCTTACCAACCACAGATGAAATCTCAGGAATATGGGCCACGCGGCGATCAATGGTTTGCAGGATGTTCTTATTTTCCTCTATGCCAATGTGTGACATGGCAGAGGGCATGAGTAAAAAACTGCCCTCATTTAAGCTGGGCATAAACTCCGAATTCAGGCCAGGGAATTGATTATTTAAACCGATAAAGGGCCCATATTGATCGGGTGTAAAACCGACCCGCTCCAAGGCACTGGTCAAAGGGTACGCTACTTTTTCAAAGCCCAACCAAATATGGGCAGCCAAGAAGATCAGCAATACAGGGATACTTAAGAAGGTCTTTTTATAAGTCAGACACTTGTTCAAAATGTATTCGTATCTGAAGGTAATGAGTCCCAAGAGCCCTAGGATGACCCCTAGGATGAGGACAATGAAGAGGATGTTTAAAGGCAAAGCTTCATTTAAGCCCAAAGGCATCCAATGTGTGGCCAGTAGTCCGATACTGGTCACAATCATGATGCCTATGGGAAGGTTCTTCACCCACCTGTTATCCCCAGGTCCGTAAGCCTTTAAAAGCCATGATAGGCCTAATACCATCATGAACAGGCCCGCCCAGGGCAGTACCCACAGCAATACGCAGCCCGTCGCAATGAGGAGTGCATTGAAGAGCATATTAATTTTTTTCTCCTTGACTTTGATTCCAAAAAGGAAATAGGCAATGGTAGGGAGTACCAATAAAGTGAGCAGCAAGGCCGTCACCAGGGCAAAAGTTTTGGTATAAGCCAAAGGCCTAAATAATTTTCCTTCCGCTGCTTCAAGGACAAAAATAGGGATGAAGCTGATGATGGTGGTAGCGACTGCAGTAAGGATGGCGCCACTTACTTCCTGAGTAGCGGTCTTTATTTTTTCAAATAAATGGTCACTTCCCTCCTTAAGATGTCGAACGATGTTTTCAGATAAAATTATACCCAGATCCACCAAGGTGCCTATCGCGATAGCAATGCCTGACAAGGCGACAATATTTGCTTCCACATTAAACATCCGCATCAGTATAAATACGATCAATATCGAGATAGGCAACACCGCAGCGATCATCAAGGAAGCCCTGAGATTAAACAACATGATCAGTACAATGATCATGGTGATTAACACCTCCAGGTTTAGGGCGTCCCATAAGGTGTCTAGGGTCTCTTTGATGAGTTGTGTGCGGTCGTAAAAGGGAACAATGGTCAAAGTGCTCTCTATCCCATTTTCAAGGATTTTTTTGGGCATTCCTTGCTCTAGTACGCTGATTTTTCTTTTGATTGCTTCGATGACCTCCATCGGGTTGGCACCAAATCTAGAAACCACCACGCCACCTACGACTTCAGCGCCTTCCTTATCTAAAATACCTCTTCGGATTTCGGGGCCTATGGCTACCTGCGCTATGTCTTTGATTCTTAAGGGAACGTCACCTTTCATTTTTACGACGGCATATTCTAGATCTGTGACGGAGGTGAGGTTGCCCAATCCCCTGATCAGGTATTCGATTTTATTAATTTCCATCGTTTTGGCACCTACGTCTCTATTGGCATTTTTCACAGCCCTAACTACTTGGTCGATAGATACGTCATAAGTTTTCAAGAGATCAGGGTCCACATCCACTTGATATTCTTGAACAAAACCCCCAATAGAGGCAACTTCTGATACCCCTTGAACTGCGCTTAGACCGTATTTGACATAAAAGTCCTGAACGGATCGGATTTCATGCAAATCCCAGCCCCCTGTAGTGTTTCCTTGAGTATCACGACCTTCGAGAGTATACCAAAATATTTGTCCTAGTGCGGTAGCGTCGGGTCCGAGGGTAGGGCGGATATTTTCGGGTAATAAATCATTGGGTAAGGCATTTAATTTTTCTAAGATTCGAGCTCTCGTCCAATAGTACTCTTTGTCATCATTGAAAATCACGTAAATACTTGAAAAACCAAAAACAGAGGAGCTTCGGATGGATGTTACGCCAGAGATTCCCAACAAGGTAGAGGTGAGCGGGTTGGTGATTTGATCCTCAATATCTTGAGGAGATCGACCGGGCCATTCGGTGAAAACAATTTGTTGGTTCTCGCCAATGTCAGGAAGGGCATCCACAGAAACTCTTGTAAGTGCTGTGGCTTGGTTTCTCCCATAAAAGGGGGAGACCATAATACCCCAGCTGATCAATATGATCATGAGAATCAGGGTAATCAGTCGATATTTAAGAAAATATAATATTATTTTATCTAACATAGTTGAGTTCAGTTATTTTAAGGCAACTGGCAATAGAAAAATTGCAATCAGGACGAATCCTAAAACTATGGGTTTAGATAATATATACTTGGTTCCAAGATTGAGGGTCTTCTTCAATCAGGGGAGGTATTTGAATCGGGTGTTTTATGGAAATTAGGTCTTCACCCATAGTGCTGGTTGGGTGTGCAGGTTCTTTTATAGCCGCAAGGCCCATAAATTGGATTGGGTCAATATCCAACGACAAAGCCGCTGTAGGTATTTCAAACTGCGAAACTTCTGAGCTGCAACAAGGGACATCGATGGCTAAACCTTTATCATTTGCGCTTTCACAGCAGGGTTTTGGCTGAAAAAAGGTCGTCTCTGTTTGATTGAACAGCTTGCAGGTATGCTTGTACACGGATATACCCATTGAACCAAAGAGAATGGTCAATGACAATAACAGAGATAGCAAGGATTTAAGCATATTTTCTAGTTTCCGATCAGTTTTCACACCATATCTTAGGTACAAAGCTAATGAAAATTGGATAACCCCAAAGATTACCGCTCTTCAAACCGCTTAATTGAGGAGGTTTTATGATTTTTTAACAAATGAATAAAGGCTTTTTTCCTATCTGTTTGCTCTGGGTTATTCCTTTTTTTCGAGTGTTGATACCTGAAAGGTAGGTATGGCTACCTTATGAAAAGCTTGAAAGAGGGACAAAAAAAAGGCCTTTTGATTCAAAAGGCCTTTTGTGCATCCGGAAGGATTTGAACCCTCAACCCCCAGAGCCGAAATCTGGTATTCTATCCAGTTGAACTACGGATGCATTATTATAAAATTCAGTGCAAATATAGTTGTACTTCGATGAATAGATCTACATCTTGGTCTATTTTAATTGGTCCTTTTTCAGATCGATATCCATCTCTATTTCAGTACTCTTTAAAGGTGGGCTCATCGGATTTACTCACCATTTAATATAAATTTGACTTCTTAAGCTTGATCTTTGAGGCCCTTGAGTTTGGGCAAGCCCAGTACCCACCGCATCTTGTTGGGGATAATAGAATTTTCCATACTTGATCCAAAAGACCATTTTAGCATTCATCTTGTATTCAAAAAGCAGATAGCTCCTCAAGCCTGAACCTTGGTAAGCAGGCATTTCAAGTCGATAGCGTACATCTCGTTCATAGGCATATTGTCTGTTGGCGTAGTCCTGGGTATGAAAGATGGCGATTCGGGTACTGAAACTAAACTGTTTCTTGCGCAGAATCACATCCTGAAGGGCCAAATAGCCATTTTTTGAAACACCTGCTTGGTGTGTATAACTGAATTGAAGCCGAGATTTTAATTCAAGGTAATTTGTGACTTTTTTATTCACGCGTAACCAATAATTATGTTTAGCGATACCATGAACTTCTCGTATTTTACCATTTTCATTTATCACATTCATGGGTTTTTGCTGTTTGCGGTAATACACATCCAACGTCGTTTCCTTATCGGGTGTGTACCGATAGGAGGCTAAATATTCAAAGCCTTGTGCAGGGCCGTACACTTGATATTGTAAGACATCAAACCTGAATAGGTCATAATAAGCCGAGAATAAATGCTTTGTATTGGGTTTGATCTTTAAACCCCAATAGAGGCCTTTCTCGTTGTTATTAACATTTTTTTCTCCAAAGGCCTTTCCATAGAAACTATGAAAATCCGAATCATAGTTTCTGTAAACCATACTGAGGTCTATTTTAGGAAGTAAATTGACCATCATGCCTGTTACCCAACCTTTGCCTCCTGATTGAGAAATGGCACCTTCACCAAAGATTAAAAAATTTTCAAAATTCCAATCATAGTACAGACTTCCTATTTGGTTTTTATCTCCATAAAAAGCAGGGGACAAGGATCTATTGGCAGCGAGAGGAAGTGAGAAATGACTGGTCAAATACGTGATACCCACGCGCAATGAACGGATGGGTTTGAGCGCAATAAAGCCACCTAATGAACGCTCATTTAGACTGTTTTTGGCTTCGATTTGGTTGGAAGTTTGGTGCAGCCCTGATTTTTGTAAGCTGCTGACATAGTCAGAGGCCATGAGGCCATCATTGCTGATATTCCCATCCTGTTTGAGTAAAGAGGCATGCCCGCCAAATTGGATCTGAGGGAAGTCAAATGTGGCCATGAAACCTCGGAAAAAGCCGGTTTCTCTAAGGGAATGATGGGGCCGTACATTTAAGCCATTTCTGCGTACTGCCAGAAGGGTCTCCCGCCCTTTGCCAGGAGCATATCCTGAGCCATAGACCAATCCTTGTCCCATCTGTAATCGATAATCACCGACGATTAAATTTTTTAAGGGACCCCGATCTTTCACCTGGATATAGGCAGAATAAAAGTCAAATCCTTTCGACTTTTGGTCCCAAGTAAAGGATTCGCCACTGTCTTTTTCTCCGATTAAGCCCACGTCAAATTGAGCGCTATTTTTTAATTTCAATTTAAAAAAAACATGGGCGTTATGGCCTTCATATGAGGAGGAATCTTGGTAACCCTTGGCTTTTTGAAGGGGTTGCGTCTGGCGCAATAAAAGTGAATTTTGGTGTAAGGGCACTGAAACTGTGGGGCTATTTCCTTTTATGGTGATGAACGGGAGTAGTTGCTGGATTTCTACGGCATCGAGCTCGGGTACAGCTTGTAATTCGTATAAATTGTAAAACGGACCTTGCGCTGCTCGGTACCTTAAAAGGGCACGGATCTGACGGCTCTCCAAAAAAGGCAATGAGGAGAGTTCATTTTCAGTCACCTGGTTGAGGTCGAAGGGCGCTTCCATAATATGGATGAGTTGCTGATAGATATCGTCGTAGTTCAGCTCTACATTTTCAGTTTGAGATAAATTGGTAAGCAGCTGCTCAATATCAATTGCTTGATGGGTTTGAGCGCATAGTGGTATGCGGGTAAGCATCCCTAACATCCCTAAAATTAATTTGAGCTTTAACTTCATCGAAAGCTTATAGAAAATTCGTGAATAGATCCTAAGCTAGGTTGCTCAGTGAAGGCATAATCCAATGAAAAGTTTTGAATGAGTAGGCCTAAGCCCACTGAAAACGACTGAAGTTGGGTATTAAAACCTGTTCGGAAAAGAAGTTGTTTGACGACTTCGTATTCTAAGCCAAATTTAAATAAGTGATCCGTAAGTGTAGCTTGTTCTACTTCTGCATTGAGTTTAAGATCAGTAATCGGATGATAAGAGAGGCCTAGTTTTAAAATCATAGGAATTGAGGTCGTCACTTCTCGATACCATAAGGTGTTGGCATTACTGATGGACATGCCTAACAGCAGGGTGGGCGTGAGGTCGGCCAAACCTCCCAAATCAAACAAAACATAATGCTTGTTGGGTTGGGTGTCTACATGAAACTGGTTGACGATTAGTGATCCAGCCAATGAGAATCTTTGTATTTTATTGCCTATGCCTATGCGTATTTGTTGTTCATTATAAAAAGGGTCTCCAAATTTCAAGATGGCGGCACCTAAATTGTATTTTTCGGAATGATGTACATAGCCTGCCGCGAGCGTTTGAAAAACAGAGAGACCAAATGGGCGCTTGTAGCTCAAAAAACAATGCGACTGCTCAATGCTACCCAAGGCACCTATATTGTTGAACATAGACCATCCGTCGCTCAACGTGAGAGATGCTCCTGACATCCCCGCGCTGCGCGCGCCTACAGTGGGGTTGGCTATTTGTCCGATACTCTGGAGGGTGCTCAATAATAGGATAGCGGCAAATGAAAATTTCTTAATCATGTTCAGTGCAGTTAATACAACCTGATCTGCTCAGTGTTATTAGCCAGATCATTCATTAAATATTAATTTTATTGTTTGTATAATGCAATTACCTTTAGGTGAACTATGATTTTAAGGTTACCAATATTGATATTAATGTGGTCAGTTACTTCAACAGTCGCTGCTCAGGATACTACTTATTACCAGGATTTTGGTGTGATGAAATCCATAGGCCTGAGTATTGATGATCAGAGAGTGGGTGACTGGAATTTCTATTATGTCAGTGGCGCCTTGAGTGCAAAACTCGTTTATAGTGAAGGTAGTTTGGATGGAAAGCAGCAGTATTATTACCCTAATGGATCTCTGCAAGCCATTGAAACTTGGGGCCAAGATGCTTTAAAAGATTCTGCGTTTTACTATCATGAAACAGGAGCCTTAGAGAAGAAAGGGAGGTATTTCAATAATTTGTATATGGGGATATGGGAATTTTATCATCCCAATGGGAATTTGAAAAGAAGGGGTAACTACGAGCAAGGAACTCCCGTCGGTCATTGGCAATTCTTTTATAAACAGGGGGCGCTTTGGCAAGAGGGTACATTGGTCTCTGGATTAGAGTCAGGTCCGTGGCAATACTACGATGACTTAGGTCAACTTCAGTACGTAGGTGCATTTGATCAGGGAAAACAAATAGGACTCTGGTATAAATACAATCGGCAGGGTAAAAAGAAAAAATGGAAGCAGTTTGACTAAAGATCAGCCTTTATATTCAGAGCAAAATTACGTTCATTTTCAGAATTATAGGAATATTCCAGACGTAGGACCATATCATACATTGCAACGAGGTCCAAACCTACTCCGAAACTATAAAGCAATTGATTGGTCAGTCTACTGCTGATTTCATAGTTGGGATAATTATCTACCCAAGCAAAGTCAGCAAAGAATTTTAGGTAAGCGGCCATTCTAAATTGAGAAAATTGGGATATAGGCATGATATTTCGGATGTCTTTCGACCGGTCAAAAACTTTTTTTCTTACTGTGTTTTTTTGAAGTAAAAACTTCGAGCCTTCGATTAAGTCTAATTCAAAACCCCTCGCCAGCACATCATTGTAGCCGAGTCCTTGATAGTTGAAATATGGTTGCTCTGTAGGGAAGGTTTGGAGTCCCATGATGCCATTGGCTAAAAAAAAGTCATTGCCTAGAGGGGTGTATTTATTGAATTTTAGGCTAACCGTAGAAACACTAAATTGATTTCGATGTCCCAAGCCAATGTTTTCAAGAGAAGCTTGTAAAAATGTTCCTGAAGTAGCAAAACGCTTATTGTTTCGATGATCACTGATAAAATTATAACTCAATCCAAAATAGCTTTGTTTTTTTTCTTGGTTGAAATGATAATTAGGATTCAAGCGCACAACGGTATCAGATACTTCACTTTGTAGATAGTTTAAACTGATTTGATGAAAATTATAAAAGGATGGGCGATAGGTATAGCTGGTCGAAGCAAAATACTCCTTTTTATTGATGACATCTGAATTGAAAAAATCAGGTACATGATCTTTGGTTATGTAGGATACATTTTCACTTTCGCTATAAGAATAGGTAAATCTTAAACCATTTTTTTGATTTTTATCAATGAAAGGAATCATATAATCAATGAGTAAATTTCTTTCAAAACCTACTTTTCCTATGAATTTTAATGTTTGATTTTGACCTCCAAGGTTATATTGAGTAAGTCTCAAACCATAATTGAAACGGTTTATATCACCTTCTCTATTGATCAGCCAATCCATCAAATTTCGATCAGCTATGTCTATTAACGGTGCCGGAAAAAAATACCATCGCTCATCAACTTTAACAAAAATATTTATCGATGCTTTTTCAGGGTCTTCTAAAATCTCAATAGAGACGGTATTGAATAAATTGGTATTGAGGATATTTATTTTATCTAATTCAATACTTTTTTTGATATCATCGAGCGTGCCATAAGTTCCTTTCTTCAAACTCATTTCTCTTAAAATTATTTTTTCTTTGGTTTTTTTATTTCCTAAAATAAAAATTTCTTCGATACTTAAGCGCGGGTCACTAATAGGAAAATCAGATCCATTTTGAGCTTTCAAGTTTGGGATTGAAAGGATAAAAATAAAAACAAGTAAATAGAGGTTATTATTCAAGCTGATATCTTCTAACGTAGTATCTATCCAATTAAGAACGCAAACAGAACTAAAATTATTGGTTAGACCAAATCAATTATCTAGTATTGTGTCATGAAAATGCTTTTTCGCAAGTTGTTGACCCTGCCTATTGTTATCTATCAACTCAGCATTTCTCCATTTTTACCAAGTTCCTGTAGGTTTACCCCAACGTGTTCTCATTATGCCAAAGAGGCCATTATAAAGCATGGAGCATTCAAAGGCTTATTTTTAGCTGCTCAAAGGATCTCTGCTTGTCATCCTTGGGGGCGGACTGGACACGATCCTGTTCCTTAGAATCATATTTTGTCCAGCTCATCCAATTCTTCTTTGAATCCACTGGATAAGATGGGGAATCTACACCAAGTCCTCGGATCTACATTAAAGGCATCCATGTGAAAGCTTGGCGCTAGCCGTTCTCTTTTCCATTGATTAATAGACCAAAGTCTAAAAAATTTCTTGATCCAACTTTTAATATCTGTCCCGTATTTGGGCTTCAGTTTTTCGTAGATCATAGTGGGAGGATATTTATGTTGTATCGCCCATCGCTCAATTTCTACTAAAACCTTGTAAGGCATAAGATCTGTCTCATCTTCTTGTTTTTTATTTAGAGGTCTCAGTTCTGCCGTAGGGGCAAGGTTGTTTACGTGACTTAATGCCGTATAGTTTAAGGTGGTTTCGGCATATTTTAGCCACTCCAGAATAAAATATTTATCTATCGCAGCAATAGGTGAGATACTTCCGCTGGTATCACCGTCCATAGTCGTATAGCCCACATCACCTTCGCTTCTATTGGAGGTGGTTAGTAATAGGGAATGATTGATGTTCGCCAACATCCAAATGATGGGAGACCTACTCCGAGCTTGAATGTTTTGGAGGGTAATGTCGTCTTCATCCCAATTAAGTTTCCTCCCAATGGCGTCTTCAATGGTATCACAATATCCTTTTACCTGGTTATCGATGTTCCACTCATAATGGGTAGCGCCTATGAACTCAGCTAATTTCCGTGCTGATGCTGCAGTTTTGGCGGAGGAATTTTGGGTGCCTTGATAAGCAGTAACCATCAATGAAGCCATTATGTCCTTGGTATTTTTTAAGGTGGTTGGGAGCTTTAATCTTTTTCTTACTGTTGCGATTCCTAATTCTTGAATGGCCAAGTCCACCATTCTACGTACCATGATGGCAATAGTGCTCGAATCAGCGCCCCCACTCAAGGAGAGTACAAACCCTTTGTTTTTACTTTTTATCAAGTAATCAAAAAGGGCTAAGGGCAGTGCTTGACTCATTTCTTCGAGTTTGCCCGTATAATCTTTCTTGAGGTTTGTGGAGGAGGTTTGGCGATCAAAGTCCACCTCGCAATAAAGTATATTGAAGGGTTTGAAGGAAAATCGGGTATTGTGTCCAATCAAATTTCCATTTTGAGCAATTAAAATATCCCCATCATAAATCATTCTACCGGCTTCATTGCCAAGAAGATTGGTATAAAGGTAGGTGCAATTGAATTTTTTTGAACTAGAGACCACCAGTTGTTCTCTGTATTTTTCTTTCTCGAAAGCAAAATGGCTGGCGCTTGGATTGAGTATGATTTCAATCCCTTGGGTGACTAAATGATTGGCGGGACGATCTTCTTGCCAAGCATCTTCACAAATTTCAAATCCAATCTTTATATTTTTTATCTCTAAGGAAATAGCACCGATCTGAACAGGTTGACCTGCAATATTTAAAGTTTTTATTTTATGGTAGGGCCAAGAGGAAAACCATCTTCTTTCATAGTGAATGCCGTCATTCGCTAAATTATGTTTGGCATAAATACCTAGGATTTTCTCATCTTCAATGAGGGCAATACAATTATAGATTTGGCCTTCAAATCGGACAGGCAAACCCAGACAGGTAGTGAGACCAGAGGTGAAAGGGAGGAGTTCAATCAATTTGGCCTGTGCGGTCTCACAAAGCCAGGTACTTAAAAACATGTCTTCACAGCCATATCCGGTAATACAGAGTTCGGGAAGACACAACAGCTCAATGTTATTTTCTTGAGCTTCTTGAAAGACATCTTTAATGTTTTTCAAATTATGGTCCCAATCCATTGGAATTTGGTTGAGGCAGGCGCCCCCTATACGCAAAATTCTACTCATCGATTTGCTCTTCCAATACTTCTAAAGTCCTCCTTGCAGCATCTTGCGCTGCCTTTTTTTTACTTAATCCATAGCCAATTTCGTAAACTTGTTCGTCAATGACTACTTGTGTGGTAAATTGTTTTTTCTTAATTGAGTCGTTTAAATCGAGTGCTTTAAAGGAGATTTGCTTATTTTCTTTTTGTGCCCACTCAATCAGTTTACTTTTATGATTAGTGGTGGTATGTATTAACTCATCCAAATCATAATGGGCAAGTATGATTTTTTCAATGATAAATTTGCGGCATTTCGAAAATCCTTTATCTCTATAAACGGCCCCAATTAATGCTTCCAAAGAATCACCAAAAATTGACTTAGGCATGACCGCATACTGATTCTTATGATATTTAATCAGTTGGTTCAGACCTATTTTTCTTGAAAGCAGATTGAGGGATTCTCTATTGACAATCTTTGATCTGATTTCAGTCAGAAATCCTTCATCTTTAAAAGGAAATTGGGTGAACAAGTAGTCTGCTACGACCATGCCCAGCACCGCATCGCCTAGATATTCTAATCGTTCATTGGACTCTTTGATTCCGTGGAAATTTACCACAGCAGCACTGCTGTGGTTTACCGCTAATTTGTAGAGGCCAACATTGTAAACAAGTTGGCCGGTGATGGATTGGATAGCGTTTAAAAAAACGCGGTCTTCTTTTGATAAAAATAGGTGACGTAGGCTCGCTAAATTTCGAAAAAGCACTAGGCTTTATATTTACCTAAAATAAGTGAGGTATTATGACCTCCAAACCCAAAGGTATTGCTCATGACAATATCTACATTCCTTTTCTGAGCCTTATCAAAGGTTAGGTTGAGTCTGGCATCAATCTCAGGATCATCTGTAAAATGATTGATTGTAGGAGGGATGACTCCTTTTTCAATGGCCATGAGGCAGGCAATGGCTTCAATGGCCCCTGCCGCTCCCAACAGATGTCCCGTCATAGACTTAGTAGAGCTAATGTTTAGGTTGTAGGCATGGTCGCCGTAAACCCGTTGAATGGCCTTGATTTCTCCAGAATCTCCCAAAGGAGTAGAAGTGCCGTGGGTATTTACATAATCTATTTCACTCCCATTTAAGCCGGCCTCTTCCAAGGCATAGTGCATGACTTTGGTGATCCCTGTACCCTCAGGGTGAGGTGCGGTAATGTGATAAGCATCTGCAGACATTCCACCTCCCAAAACTTCTGCGTATATCTTAGCCCCTCTTGCTTTGGCATGTTCTAATTCTTCAAGCATGAGGGCGCCAGCCCCTTCGCCCAGCACAAAACCATCACGGTCCTTATCATAAGGTCTTGAAGCTGTTAAAGGATCATCATTACGTTCTGAAAGTGCTTTCATTGCATTGAAACCACCCATGGATGCAATCTGTACTCCGGCTTCTGATCCTCCGGTTAAAATCATTTTGGATTTCCCCAGTCGGATGTAAGTAAAACTATCATAAATGGCATGATTAGAGGAAGCACATGCAGATACTGTGGCATAGTTTGGCCCTCTAAACCCATATTTAATGGAGAGTAGGCCAGGAGTAATGTCAATGATCATTTTGGGTATGAAAAACGGGTTAAATCTAGGGGTACCGTCTCCCAATCCGTAAGCAATGGCTTCTTCTTGAAATGTTTTTAACCCTCCGATTCCAGATCCCCAAATGACGCCTACCGAATCTTTATCGATCGTATCTAGATTGATGCCACAATCTTTGACGGCTTCTTCACCGACCACCATACCAAATTGGGTATTGGGATCCATCTTTCTGACCTCCTTTCGATTCAAGTGGTCTAGGATATCAAAGTTCTTTATTTCACAAGCAAACTTTGTTTTAAATTTTTCAGGATCGAAACGTGTGATGGGACCGGCGCCATTAGAACCTTTTTCCAAACTTGACCAATATTCTTGTTTATTGTTGCCAATGGGTGTTAAGGCGCCAATCCCTGTTATTACTACACGTTTTAATTCCATCTGTTTTGTTGTACTGAACTTATTTAACGTTTTCTTCCAAATAAGTAATCGCCTGTCCTACCGTACCGATATTTTCGGCTTGGTCGTCAGGGATGGAAATATTAAATTCTTTTTCAAATTCCATGATTAATTCTACTGTATCAAGGGAGTCGGCTCCCAGATCATTGGTGAAACTAGCTTCAGTAGTTACCTCAGGCTCTTCAACTCCTAATTTATCTACAATGATCGCTGTTACTTTTTGAGCAATTTCTGACATTTTTTTAATGTTTAATTTAAAATCTTTGCAAAGAAATACATATCCGAGGTAAATTCAAACTCTTTGATTTATCCAAATGCTAAGGAGGGCATTTATTTTTGTAATTTTAAGTTCTAATTTTAATGAGAAAAGAATAAATGCACAAGTTTACGCCTTAGTTTTTTTTAAAGAATATTTGGTTTTCAAATTAGGTAAATGAAAAAGAATAAGCTCGTTGTTCATCAGGATTACAGTTTTATATTGCTCGGTATCGTTTCAAGTATCAAAGAATATAGTCTTGCTTGGCACTTAAATCAAAGTGGTGTTTTTCATTTTGTAAAAGCTGAAGACCTTCATGTTGACTTCAACAATGACTCAGAAATGATCATTTCAAACTATATTTGCAAATCTGAACATCACACTTACACACTTTTAAGGAATCGACTAATTATCTCTTCTTTCGAGAGCCATCTTTTGTTGCCCGAATTGAGTCAATTTGATTATTTCCTGAAATTAGAATCTAAAATTGATCATTTTGATTTGGAAATGCTGGTGAATAATTTGCGAGTGATTGATAAAATTGATTATTTAGCACGTTTGGATATAAATAAAGTAAAAAGCAAAGAGAATGTCTTACACTGATAAAAATTGGATTCAAGGAGTACACCAAAAAGCAAAAATCATAGCGACGGTAGGCCCTGCTTCCAGAGAAAAGAAAATATTAATTGAATTAATTAAGGCAGGAGCAGATGTTTTCAGATTAAATTTCTCTCATGGCACCCACCAAGATCATCAAAAAACGATTGATATGGTGCGTGAGATCAATGCGGAATTAGGGACACACATTGCATTGCTGCAAGATTTACAAGGGCCTAAAATCCGTGTAGATCAAGTCGAAAATGGAGGTGTAGAAATTATTGAAGGGCAGACCTTAATCATTACTACTGATGATATGCTCGGTACTAAAGACAAAGTAAGCACATCATATAAATTACTCGCCAAGGATGTTAACATAGGGGATTCCATACTTATAGACGACGGGAATTTAGAAGTAAAGGCCACCTCAGTGCGGGGAGAAGATGTCCATACTGAAGTGATTTATGGAGGTATATTGAAGTCTAGAAAAGGAATTAATCTGCCAAATACGGTAGTTTCAGCTCCTTCTTTGACAGAGAAAGATCATGCGGATCTCGAATATGGTTTGGGGCAAAATTTAGACTGGGTGGCTTTGTCTTTTGTAAGAAAAGCCAGTGACATCATTGAGCTTCGAAAGATGCTGGAAGATGCTGGAAGTCATACTAAAATCATTGCTAAAGTTGAAAAGCCCGAAGCTTTGGAAAACATTGATGAAATTATAGCCGCAACAGATGGAGTCATGGTGGCGAGAGGTGATTTAGGAGTGGAAATTCCTGGCGAACAGGTTCCTATTTGGCAGAAAAGGATCATTGAGAAATGTAATCAATCAGGTAAACCCGTCATCGTGGCGACACAGATGATGGAAAGCATGGTCGATAACCCAAGACCTACAAGAGCAGAAACCAATGATGTCGCCAATGCGATACTCGATGGAACAGATGCTGTGATGCTTTCGGCAGAGTCTGCTTCTGGAAAATATCCGGTAGAGGCCGTACGAGCGATGGCCAATACGATAGCCAACATCGAGCATGCGGGAAGCGGTTTTTATAATAAAATCAACGACTTTGATAGCTCTGGTGAAGGCTCTCAACTGAGTGATATGTTGATTAAATCGGCTTGCGCGTTGGTTGAAGACAGTGATGCAAAAGCAATGGTAGCGATGAGTAAATCAGGTTACAGTGGCTATCGAGTGGCCATGTACCGGCCCAACTGTCCTATCTTTTTAGTAACCAATAATAAGGCCTTACTCACTCAAATGAATTTGGTTTGGGGGGTCAAAGGGCTTTTTTATGATAAAGAAACTTCCATCAACGATACGCTCAGTGACATTGAGGCTATACTTTTGGAAAAAAACTTAATGGTCAAAGGGGATGTTTACATAACTACCTCCTCTATGCCCAAGCATTGGGACGGACATGCCAATATGATTAAAATCAAAGAGATTTAAAGCTTGGGCTGAACCAAGAGTACCTTTTCTTTCATGACGGCTACTTGTCCCGGCAGGCTTCCTTTAATCTTTCTAACATATTTTCTCTCGGTATATATGACGGGGGCCATATTTTCTGTTTTACGTTTGGAAAAATAGGCCGCAAGTTCGGCGGCCCGCTCAATTACAGGTTTTGGAATGATCAGAATACCTTGTTTTTTTATAACTACATGGGAGCCAGGGGCATCTTTGACATGGAGCCATAGGTCGTCTTTTTTGGCATAATCAAAGGTCAAAAGGTCATTAGATTTATTATTTCTACCTACATAAATGCTGTAATTAGCCATTAAAAATATATTGAAAGGGAGGGTAGTGGAGTTTTTTTTTAAAGCATTTGTTTTTATCAAGCGCTGGAGCGCTTTCCAGTCCTCTGTGAGTTTAATTACCGCTATTTTCTGATCGAGTTGTTGGATGTGTTTTTTCTTAGCTGCTATGTTTTCTGTGATGTTGTTGATTTCAAGCTTTTGATTTTTAGACTTTCTGTAAAGTATTTCTGCATTTTTTTGGGGAGAAATCTGCGGTTTTAATTTGATGGTTATATTGGCGGTCTCATGATAAAGATCTGGAACTTCAATTTGGGCATCGTTTGGATTGATATTATGTAGATTGGCCATGATCATGTGGGCGACTTCCTCAAGACTTCTTCGGTCCCTCAAATGGGAAATTTTTGCTTCACTCTTCTCTATATAATTAGCCGCTTGTTTTCGTTTTTTGTTGAGTTCGCGCGTGATTTCATCCTTTTTCTGCTGAGTCAAATATTTTTGGGTAAATATTTTGTAGAGTTCATTACAAGCGATGATAGGATCATCGGTTTTGAAGCAATGAGTTGCGGTATCAAATAAGCTGATCTTGGGTAGGCCCTGATCTGAAATAAATAGGTGCGCAGTATTCAGGGATTCAATAAGAGCAGGTATAAATACTTTTTTCTCATTAAAATCCAGCTGCTCGTATTGCGTGTTGTTTTTAAGGTGAGTCTTTATATCCTGATCAAACGTCTTTTCCAATGCCTCAAGGCTTTCTTCATTTATTGTTGATACATCAATGTCGCGAGCCAAGGATTGGGAATCATTGGGAGCCATTAGTTTGGATTTAAAGGACTGGGGGGCTTTGCTTTTGTTGATTAAACTGATGTTTGATCTGCGACCATACAATTGGAACAAGAGCGCGCTATGATCATTTAATAATAGTTCAAAGGACCGATCAAAATGTGTTTGATTAACGGCGAGGATTTTTTTCCCAATGATTGATTCAAAAAGATTAACACTGTTTTTTTTGGCTCTATTGAACACTTCCGGAAAGCACCACAGATTAAGTTGACTGTCTAAATTGGCTTGGATGTAAAAAGGATTATTATCTAATAATGTAAAGCCAAAAATCAGCTCATTTTTATTTTGACTGAAGCATGCCGTGAGATGTGCCCCGGTGAGCAGGGTGCTTAATTTTTTTGAAAGTCGATTTATGAAATAATAATTGTGGTACATTATAGATCCAACTTTAGCCCATCATAGGCCAAGAAAATATTTTCGGGAAGTTCTTTGGCTACGCTCCGATGAAGTCCCATGGTATGACTGATATGGGTAAAATAGGTTTGCTCAGCACCTATTTGCTGTGCAATAACTAGGGCTTGATCTAGATTGAAATGACTGAGGTGCTCTTTTTTTTGCAAGGCATTGAGGATTAAAATCTTTGATCCTTTTATTTTCTCAAGCTCCTTTTCATCGATGGCATTGGCATCTGTGATGTAGGTGAAATCACCAATTCTAAATCCAAAAACGGGCAGTTTATGATGCATGACATCGATGGGTGTGATGTTGACCTCCTGGATATTAAATGGGTTATTTGTGATGATATTTTCTGAAATCTTTGGGGTACCCGGATATTTTTTTTCTGCAAAGACATAGGCAAATTCTTGCCGAAGCTGGGCCAGTACTTGCTTCCTGGCATAGATGGGCATATCTGCCTTTTGTTTGAAATTAAAGCTTCTCACGTCATCCATCCCTGCCGTATGATCTTTGTGCTCATGAGTATACAGAATGGCGTCTAGTTGACGGATCTGATTATTGAGCATTTGCTGACGAAAATCAGGTCCCGTATCCACGACCAAGCTTAATTCATCAGTTTGAATATGTATGGAGCTTCTTAAGCGTTTATCGCGAAAGTCCAGAGACTTACAGACTTCACATTCACAGGTGATAACAGGTACGCCCTGCGAAGTTCCCGATCCTAAAACAGTTATTTTCAAAATTTGAGTTCATTTTGGCGAATGGCACTAAAAAATTTTCTATTGTTTTCGCTGAGTTCTTCTGGATTGAGGTTAATAGTTCTTATGATGTCTATAAGGCTGTTTATTTTTCCTTCAAGGGGAAAGTATTTATTAATTATGGCAATTTTGGAATCATTTAATAGGCAATACCCAGATTGAAAGTTACCCTTTTCATAGCGCAGTATATAAGTTGATTCAGAAAACAAATCTTCGAGTTTACTTAAAAAATGAGGGGTATACTTTATTTGCATGTCTTAAATATACTTATTAATCATCAGGACCATGTGGTCATAATTTAGAGATTTGTATAATACCTCATTAATATCCTTGTCAATATATTGCGATTTTGAATATTTTTTTTGCGTTGCCCGTGATGGCAATGATAGGAATGGTACGCATCGAAGGATCTTCATGATTTCTAATTTTCTAAGTACCTGTAAGTTCATCCATAACCGGCATATTGATGTCAAGGAGTATGAGGTCTTAGGCATGTTTGGATAATTTTTCAAGTGCTCTTTTACCGTTTTTTTCCGAATCAATATTGAAATTCTGCAGAAGTAATATTTATTTAGTGAGATTCTGGATCGCCACAGGGTCTTTTGCCAAGAGTATTTTTTTGTTCATTTGATTTTAATCATTCGTTGTATTTTTTGAAGTTTAAGAAAAGAATGATTGAATTTTCTCAGTTAAAAGCCCAAATTAAGAAACTTATTTTGGATAATCAATTTTTCTATGAAGATCACTTGATGCGTAAATGATTTTAGGCTCAAAGAGGTGACTGCTCCCTTCATTTTATGAATTGAATCAAGATTTTCCTCACTATTTTTTTTAACGTGGGTTTTAATGCCTTTAGCACACCTCTGGATTCGTAGATAAAACCTGTTAATGATTTTAATTTTTGTTCATTACTAGAAATAGTTTTTTCCTTCTTTTACTTTGGGTATTCTATATTAATGGGTGGTTTATTTGATTTTAAATAGGCTTAACTTTAGGCCTCAATTGCTGGACATGGGGAGATTTAAATTTATGATTAAATGAGCTATATTTTACCTAACCAATGAAGCCTAAAAACATATTATTATCTATCGTAGGACCCACCGCTTCTGGCAAGAGTGATCTAGCCTTGAAATTAGCAAAATATTTTAAAACAAGTATTATTTCTGCTGATTCGAGACAATTTTATCGCGAATTAAATGTAGGAACGGCAAAACCTTCCGAAGAAGAATTAAAAAGGATTCCACATCATTTCATTAACTCACATACTATAACGGAGGAGTTTAGTGTGGGTGATTTTGAGAAATCAGCTTTAGGTTTAATAAATAACCTGTTTAAGGAACACGAGATCTTAATTATGGTAGGTGGTTCGGGATTATTCTGTAAGGCTGTTTGGGAGGGATTGGACGAATTCCCAATAATAGACCCCGGCCTTCGCAGCGCAATCAACGAGGAAGTCTCAAAAAATGGATTGGACCCACTTTTAGCTGAATTATTGAAAAATGATCCTGTTTATTTCAATCAAGTGGACCAGCAAAATCCGATGCGTATAAAAAGAGCTATTGAGGTCATTCGCAGTACCGGCCAGCCTTTTAGTTCCTTTCATGGCAAAGCTAAGACACCTAGGCTTTTTGAAAATTTGAAAATGGGTATCTCCTTAGACCGAAAAGTATTGTACCAACAGATAGACAGCCGCATGGAGCAGATGATTAAAAAAGGTCTTTTTGAAGAAGTAAAATCGTTGATTCCGCATCAACATCTCAATGCCCTTCAAACCCTAGGCTATACGGAGATTTTTGGGTATTATGAAGATAAGTATGATCGAGAAGAAACCATTCGTCTGCTCAAAAGAAACAGTCGTAGATATGCGAAAAGGCAATTGACCTGGTTTCAAAAGGATCTTGAAATCAATTGGTTAGATCCAAATGAGGATTGGGATAGAATTTTAGACCAAATAGAAAAGCAGTTAAATGCTTAATATCTTGACCATGCGCAACATATCTTCATCGATGGGTTTAGATTTCGAAATGGCAATTTTAAAGCTGGTATATTGGATTTGATTGTCAACGATACCAACCATCATACCTTTTTTGCCATTGACCAAACCTTCGACAGCGGCCATCCCCAATCTAGAGGCTAAAATACGATCAAAAGCGGTCGGTGTGCCTCCCCGCTGAACATGCCCAAGGGTGGAAACTCTGATGTCAAGTTCAGGTAATTCTGAGAGCACTTTATCCGCAATTTCATGGGCATTTCCATGAACTTCTCCTTCGGCCACGACGATGATAGATGAGGTTTTGTCTTTATCTCGACCTTCTTTTAAATTTTGGATGACGTCATCGACGGTTGTAGCCGTTTCTGGCACCATCACCATTTCCGCACCACCTCCAATACCGCATTGAATGGCAATATAGCCAGAGTTTCGTCCCATGACTTCTATGAAGAACACTCGATCATGGGAGTTGGCGGTATCTCTGATTGAATCTATAGCACTGAGTGCCGTGTTTACGGCTGTATCGAAACCAATGGTATAGTCTGAGCCAAAAAGGTCGTTGTCAATCGTCCCTGGGATGCCGATGACCGGAAGACCATATTCTTCGTAAAATAAATTAGCCCCAGTAAAGGTACCATCTCCTCCAATGGCGACCAAGCCTTCAATACCTCGTTTTTGAAGTTGTTCAAATGCTTTTTTTCGACCTTCTGGTGTCATGAATCCCTTGGATCGAGCAGATTTCAAAATGGTTCCACCGCGTTGGATGATGTTACTCACCGAATAAGATTTCATTTTATAGATATCTCCTTCTATCATCCCGTTGTAGCCATATTTAACTCCATAAACGTCAATACCCAAATAAAGGGCGTTTCGAACCACTGATCTGACACAAGCGTTCATGCCCGGGGCATCTCCTCCAGAAGTGAATACGGCTATGCTTTTCATAAAATAATTATTGTTAAAATTTAAGGAGGTTTTCGTCCTCTTAATCGAAATGTAATTTAATGGAAATTAGGTTTAAACAGAATGATATTGCTTCGGAAATTGTTTTTTGATAATGAAAATTTTGTTTGTTAATTTTTTTGTGGGGAGGGATGCGATGTTGAATGGGTGGGGGTAATAGAAAAAAATATAAGAGATATGATTAAATTAATTCCCCCAATTGATTAAAGGGATATTGTAAATATTTATAAATTATATAATCTAATAAACGGCCTGTTCAATCTTTTTTTAGTAGTGAGGAAGCAATCTTCGATTTCTTTCTAAAATTAGTTATTACGGCCTTTATGTCAAATTCATATATAGTTAATTGTATATAATTCAATCAGTAATTTCGTTAAGGAAGGTTTTTTTTTCATATAAATTTTATTTTGCATACTCAAGAGTGTATTTCAAACCTTCTTTGAAATGAACTTCGGGATGATATCCTATTAGTTCTTCAGCCTTTTTGATACTTGCCAAACTAAGTTTTATGTCTCCTGCTCTCTCCTCTAAAAAGACTGGTGTTAAATTTATATTTTCCATTTGTCTGAGTTGCTCCCAAATCTGAAGCAAGGATGTTTGCTTGCCACAGGCAATATTAACCACCTCATGCTGCGCTAGGGCTCTTCCATTAAGCATGCCTTTAATATTTGCCTGTACTGCATTTTCAACATAGGTAAAATCACGGGCCGTTGCCCCGTCTCCAAATATTTTTGGTCTTTCTTTTTTCAATGCGGCAGCTATAAAAAGAGGGACAACGGCGGCATATGGATTATTAGGATCTTGCTTAGGGCCGTAAATATTAAAATACCTCAGTCCTATAGAATGCAAGTTGTAAACATTAGAAAATACTTCTGCGTAAAGTTCATTAACAAGTTTCGTTACTGCATATGGTGAGAGTGGACGACCTTCAGCTCCCTCTACCTTAGGCGAGACTTTGCTGTCCCCGTAAGTAGAAGATGATGCGGCATAGACCATTTTTTTAAGACAGTTAGCATCTTTGGCGGCAACGAGCATATTCAAGAAACCATCAATATTTGCTTTATTGGTGGCCACTGGATCTTTAATGGATCTTGGAACACTCCCAAGTGCTGCTTGATGGCTAATAAAATCGATATCCTTAACGGCCTCTTTGCAGGTTACTAGTTCGGAGATATCACCTTCTATAAATTCAAACCGATCCTTGTATAAAAGAAAGGGAGCTATGTTGGCACGACTTCCATTAGATAAATTATCAACAATTCTTACTAAGCCTGCGTTGTGCTTTAGTAAATATTGCGCTAGGTTCGATCCAATAAAACCTGCTCCTCCCGTAATTAAAAATTTAAAGTCCTCTAAACTCTCTTTATGAAAAATAGTATTTCGCATTTCTTGTTATCAATATAAGCCGCTGTCGATCATGCTGGTAGGCAAAAGACCTTTTATGTCATAAATCACTGCTTGCTCTTTTTTTAATTTGTTTAAATCCATATGTCTAAATGAATCATGTGCGACTGCCAAAATGATCCCATCAAAGCCATTGCTTTCCTCAGTTATGGACTGCGCTGAGATTTTTCCTGTAGTTCGCTTTACCTCTTCAGGATCAGCATGAGGATCTAAAATTGTAATATTAGCGTCAAAGCGTTCTAATACCTTTATGATATCGACTACTTTTGAATTTCTAATATCGGGACAATTTTCTTTAAATGTGATGCCCATTATAAGAATCTCAGCGCCTTTTACACGAAGATCCTTTTTAATCATTAACCGAATAACTTCCATAGCTACATATTCGCCCATACTGTCATTCAACCTTCTTCCTGATAAAATAATTTCAGGATGATAACCTAATTCCTGAGCCTTTTGTGCTAGATAGTAGGGATCTACACCTATGCAATGCCCCCCAACGAGTCCCGGTTTAAACTTGAGAAAGTTCCATTTTGTTTCAGCAGCATCGAGCACATCTTTCGTTCTGATTCCTATTTTATTGAATATTTTTGATAACTCATTAATAAAAGCAATATTGATATCACGTTGGGAATTCTCAATGACTTTTGCCGCTTCTGCCACTTTAATAGAAGGCGCGAGGTGTGTCCCTGCTACGATAATAGATTTATAAAGCGCATCGACCTTTTTAGCAACATCAGGAGTTGAACCTGAGGTCACCTTTTTGATCTTTGTAATTGTGTGTGCTTTGTCACCAGGATTAATTCTCTCTGGTGAATAACCGCAGAAAAAATCAACATTATATATAAGTCCGGATACCTTTTCCAGTATAGGGGCACACTCGTCTTCAGTAACTCCAGGATATACGGTAGATTCATAAATCACAGTATCACCTTTTTTTAAAACGTGTCCAATCGTTTCACTTGCCTTGAATAAAGGTGTCAGATCTGGCTTGTGATTTTTGTCAATTGGAGTGGGAACGGTTACAATATAGTAGTTAGAATTTCGAAGATCTTCAATTTCAGTACTTACAAAAAGACCTTTGATAGTTTTTTGATCAACCAATACACGCAAAAGTACTTTTGATTCTATTTCCTGGGTCTTATCTATGCCTTTCTTAATTTCCTTGATTCGCGTAGTATTAATGTCAAATCCAACAGTATAGTATTTTTCAGCAAAGGCCGTTGCTAAAGGTAATCCGACATATCCCATTCCGATGATGGCAATTTGATTGTTTTTTAAATTCACAGATAGCTATTTTTTTGGATAGATAAAAACTATGTTTTGTTCAATATTTTTGGACGCTATTTTCATCTTTTTAAATGCTCTAGAGCAATAGGTAATGATTAGCTAACTTAATGTTTTTAGTTGAATCAAACTTTATAACATTTTAATTATCAAATTAACTTAAAACCCTTTAATCTTCTTAATCTGCAGCTAAATAAGCTTTTTCCTCTAGATTTATCTTAGTCAAGCCATGATCAGAGATATCATTTTAGCATAATTAATTTTTAATAAGATAATGTTTAAATAGTTATTTTTAAGTAATTTTTATATTTAAAGAAACCTTTATTGCTCAATTACATCATTGGTTTTATTTGAGCTTTGATTTTTTTTGGTAATATCTGATATTATTTCAAAATCAATGTTTGAAAAAAGCCCAAGTGCAGCCTTTTGATCAATTACCACATGTCCCACTCTACCAGATAACGTTTGTTTACTCTCATCAAAGACTACTTTTCTCACTGCAGTGATTCCACCTAATTGTTTAAAAAGAGCTTCTCGTTCTAGTTTAGTGAATTTATCACGATTCAAAATAGGATGAAGCCCATCTCCGTGATGTTGATAAAAAATGGCATTGTCAGGCCTAACTGAAACAATTGAATCGGTACCAAAAAGTGCCATAGTATTGATCGCATCATCAATATGTTCTCGCCTAATCAAAGGGTATTCGAGCGTAATGATGGCAAGATTGGCAACGTTATTACCAAACTTATTGCTGATATCAAATATTGTAGCATTCAAATTATCGTTAATTCTTGCTTCAGTCTCATTTCTAAAGTGGAATAAAACATTTTTTTTGGTTTTATATGGTGTGATATACTTTTCAATTCTTGAATCAGGAGAACTTATAATGATTTTTTCAACGTATGTCGATCTAAGGAGCATATTTATTTTAGCAGTTAAAATATTTACTCCGTTGATTGTTTGAAATGCTAAGTCTTTATCACCCCCACGAATGGGGATAATGGCCAGGGTACTGTTGTTAGTTTGAAGCTTATTGATATACTTTTGATTTATTTTAGCCCTCGTCTGAAGTATCATTTCTTCGTTGGAGGTAAGATTCGATCCATGTTTTCGATAATAAAAAAGAGGTTCTTTCAAGTTTGTAACCTTGTACCTTTGCGTAAATTTTATCCAAAGTTCATAACCATCTTGACAATTAAATGACTCATCATAGCCACCGATTTTGTTTAAAAAATCAGTCCTGATCATGGTACATGCTCCATGCGCTGGTTGGTCGAGCAAGCTAACTTCATTATTGTCGAAGTCGTGCCGAATTTCCTCTCCAATTACTTGATCTTTTTCATCGATGTAATAATAATTTGGAAAAACCATTCCTAATTCAGGGTTGGCTTCGAGTTTCCCACTCATTTGCTCTAAGGCATTTGCTGCGAAATAATCGTCAGCATCGAGTCGAATGATATACTTCCCTAAAGCGGCGCGTATGGCGATATTGTTAGTGACATTCAGTCCTTTATTATGCTGATAAATTATTTTTACCTTAGGGTTTGAACCATAACTTCCAATAATTTTTTTAGAATCATCGGTTGATCCATCATCGATAATGAGCAACTCGAAATCATGACATGATTGTGCAAGGACGCTGTCGATGGCCTTTTTTAAAAATCTTGCGTAATTGTAGTTGGTTATGTAGACGCTGATTAGTGGGTGCATTTTAAAAAGGGATTCCTGCTAAAGTGAGACCATCTGAAAACCGAGATTCATCAACAAATTGTTGTAGATCTGTTTGTATGGGACCCGTTTGGGTTAACACATCGTATTGATCTACTTTGTTAGCAACTTGCATTAATGTTTCATACACATCCATCCCATAATACCAAGCCGAGGTGGGGGCAAAATTATTTTTATGATAAATTTCTGCGGCTGATGCATCAGTAAAGCACATAATATGTCCCATTGGATCTAAATGTCTAATGACCGTATCTGATTTTATTCGTTGAATAGCTGCACTTAACGAATCCCATCTTGGAACTTTAGAAATAACCATTCCGTAGCCGCTCTTAGAGACTACATCATGTGCTGATTTCAAAATAGTTGATGGATTGGGCGTGTGCTCTAGTAGTCCCCAGAAGGTGACTATATCATAGCCAGAATAATCTTTTGCTGCTTTGATGAAGTCTCTTTTATCTAGTTCAATATTCCAAATTTCTTTTGAAAACTGACGACTTGATTCACTTAATTCAATTCCATCACAATGTATACCAGACCTTCTGCAAGCAGCAACAAAATGACCAGCACCTGACCCAACATCAAGAATTTTTAAAGGTTTTCTGCCATGTGCTTTTTGATAGCATGCTACTGTCCAGTCTACCCAAGGAATTGCGATCGCATTTAATCGTGCTTCAGCTGAAGCACGATCAGTATAGGTGGCAGCATAGGTAACATCATTGAGGTAAAAGCCGTCTATAGCTGATTTGGTAGGTCTTCGGTTGACATAGACGTGGGTGCAGTTGTTACAGCTGCAATATTGAGCACCATAGATAGTTACTTTATGTTGTGAATTTGCACTTGGGGATTCACAAACTGGGCAGTTAGCTACAGGTTCGGTATTGGAGTCCAGATAAATTTTCTCACGGCTTTCTTTATAATATTCTTGTTTTTCTTTTAGAGAGCTGACAATATTTTTTTTTAGCTTGAGCAAGTCAGTTTTCTTGCCAAGTTTTACATCCAATTCATATTTGATTATGTCACCCTGTTCATTTCTAATCCAAGATTCTTTACTTTCTTCACCAAATGCGGACATAGGTAATTCTCTATTCCAATTCATTTTTTTATTTATTTAAGTAGGTCCATTTTAATGTTTCATGTTTCTTAATGTCTTGATTAGTGATCTTTCCTATCAACTTTTGAAATTGAGTAGAACAAATACCGTGATTGGGTCTTAATGAAATTAAATCACTTTCCTTAATAGTTGATCCCTTTGGTAAGTCGTGTTTCAAATATAGGGCCCTTCTAAAGCTAGTCACATGATTATTTTCTAATTCAATTTTTAATTGAGTTTTTATTTGATTCCCTTTTAAAGCGTTGATTATTTTAATTTCTGCAATTAAATTTTCCACATCTGCTTTAGTCAAGGAAACGGTATGATCTCGAAAGCTTCTATTGTTTCGATCATCTGTAAAATGGAATTCTAAAACGTCAGCATTCATGGCATAAGCATATTTCAATGCATCAATGCCAATGGTATGATCTGAGTATCCAACATGGCTAAGTCTTGTGATTTCCCTAAGTCTATCCATGACATTTAAGTGCGCATCTGAATGAGTTATGGGATACATACTCGTGCATTGAAGTAAGGCGAGTCTACCTGCTTTTATATAATTGGGGTTAATTTTTTGAATAAATTTAACACTTTCAATTACTTCAATCTCTGTTGCAAGACCTGTAGAGAGCAATATAGGCTTGCCAATTTCAGCAATTTTTTTCAATATGGGATAAGCAGTAAGATCTCCAGATCCAATTTTATAAAAATCTAAATAGTCGTCTATCCAAGGGAAAAAATCTTCATGCCAAACTGATGCCGCATAACCCACAAGATTTTTTTTGCATAATTGAGCTAATTCGAGATGATTTTCTTTTGATAGTTCAAACTTCTTGAAATGCTCATTTCTTGAGGCACTTTCTAATGGATTAACCAAACTATCTCCTGTGTATAATTGAAACTTGATAAAGTCAACGTCAGCGGCAATCGCTAATTTTGTCAGTTTTTTTGCATATTCAAAATCACCCTCATGATTTCCACCAATCTCAGCAATCAAGAGCGGACCGTGCTTACCTCTCCAAATTGATTTATTCATTATTTAAATATAAATTGACAATTTCTTTCCAATTATAGTGGATATGATTTTTCCGCATATTTTTTATATGATTCGCGGCCAAATTTAGGTCATTTAAATGATCTATGGCCAAATTTAAGCCTTTTGCTTCAGGCAAATCATTGTTTTCTACAAACTTAAAATGACCGGAGGTTAAATTTTCATAAAAATATAAGGTCACATGTTCCTTGTACTGGTCCTCGTCAAAATTTGAGATAGCCTCACGCATAAATAAAATTTTTATCACTTCTACGCTCATACCTGAGGGGTAGGTTCGATTGGGTACATTTGATACTAGATCAAAGTCCCCATTTATTGCTAAATCGCAATAATTGTCAATTAAGGATGGATCGGCAAATAAATTATCACCATTTATTCTTACAGCGTAATTAAACTCATGGTGAATGGCACAATTCAAAAACCGTTCACTGACATTTTCTAAAGATCCTCTATAGCAAGTAATATTATTTTGGATGCAATAGTCATGAATGGGTTGATCAGTTTCGTTGCTTGATGTTGCAACTACGATATTTGCATTGTACTTTGAGATGGCAAGACGATCCAAAATATAAGCAATTAAAGGCTTACCATTGATCGGGCTTAAGATTTTTCCAGGTAATCTAGAAGAGTTAAACCTACAGAGGACGATGATACCAATATTCATTTGCGATCAGAAATTTTTTTGGCGGGGATACCTCCGAAAATTTGATAAGGAGCTACATTGCTTGATAAAACTGCACCAGCTGCAACAACACCCCCTTGCTCAATAGTTACCCCTTTAAGGATTTTAGCCCCGGTAGCCAACCACACGTCGGCTTTTATATTTATTGGCCTATTTATATTTGGCTGTTCATTGATTAATGCATTTTTTTCTATGCTATGATCACTATCAACGATATAAACGAAGGGAGCTACTAAACAGTCATTTCCAATCGTAATGGAATCACTGGCAAAAATAAACGTATGATAACCTATGGTTGTATTGTCTCCAATATGGATTTTGGCATTCTTGTTGCAAGTACAAATCTTAGCTCCTTCTTTGATAACTACATTATTTCCAATATAAATATTCTCAGGATAGCGCATGATTTCGACATTTTTATCAAAGAATACATTATTACCGCAATTACCTAATATTTTTTTATAGTGAGCAAGTCTTTCTCTGTGATCAGGGCCAAAGTTCAAATGTTTTCGTAACTGATTATTTTTCATCTTTTATTGATTTTTTTTCAAAAGCATCGATAAATGAATTTTCCGTACAATTCCATATTTTTACATTTTTAGATTTCGCAAATGCATTTAAGGTCCAATATGATTTAAATGAAATTGCAAATTTCTCTAGTACTTCGTGTAATTTACGTTTTTCATTACTTGTTCCTCGATACATTGGTTTAGGAATAGGTTTATTGACTGAATGATTTTGTTTTTCTGTTTGATCGTCATAATAATGTTTTTGACTGAGAAAAACTTCATTTGACTTCGAGACGAATATTTCAGACAGCCATGAATGATCCGCTCCGACCACATAAATATTCCTAAAATCTAAATTAATTGCATGTAAAATTGTTGGAATCAAAACATTGTGGGGCCTTGGCATTCCTAATTGTCTTGAAATTAAATGAAAAGAAATGTTCTCAAATCCCTCAACTGGAGTTGTGTTCATATAGTGAACATGAATCATTTTATTATCGATTATATGAGATTTCCAATGGGTATTTTTTTTTGCTATTAAAGGGATAATTAGAACCATCGGCCAAACGGTTTCCTTAAATATTGTTTTTAAGGTTATGATTCGCTCATTTGCATAATCTTCCTTTTGCTCATTAAGGAAATACTCCGGCGAGGTGATTACGTAAAATTCAGGTTTAACTTTTTTATATTCCGCAGTTCTTGCGAAATAATTAACAGCAAAAATTGTTTTATTTTCCATGAATGCATTTTCTTCCTTAAAGAAATCTTTTAAGGATGGACCA
>ENA-UOXV01000140-UOXV01000140.1-marine-metagenome-genome-assembly--contig:-NODE-140-length-94764-cov-6.609763_pt1 | contig 94764 bp, 76 predicted proteins | sample MGYA00238165_ERZ766961 | MGnify/ENA primary metagenome ERZ766961 (study PRJEB28924, sample SAMN03173240) | marine metagenome | biome: Marine; feature: Water; material: Subsurface seawater | place: North...
TAAAGCAGGTGCTACCTATGTTTCTCCCTTTATTGGCAGATTAGATGATGTAAGTACTGATGGATTAGACCTAATCGCACAGATTAGAACGATCTATGATAACTACATGTACGAAACTCAGATTTTGGCAGCCAGCGTACGTCACACAATGCACGTAATCAATTGTGCTGAAATTGGTGCTGATGTAATGACCGGACCGCTTTCTTCCATCGTTGGATTGTTGAAACACCCATTGACCGATATTGGCCTAGAGAAATTCTTGGCTGACTATGCCAAAGGAAATAGCTAAGTAGCGCTCTTGTCCTACTTTCTTTTAACTTAGTTGCATGAGTGCAAAGTACCTCCGCATGAGCAACGAAAAACCCGATTCCAAAGCATTGGATGAGGTAGTTGCTTGCCTGAAAAATGGGGGACTAATTATCTATCCGACAGATACAGTTTATGGGATTGGTTGCGATGTGACCAATGCAAAAGCCCTTACTAAACTGGCTCGTTTTAAAGGAGTTAAGCCCGAGAAGGCAAATTTTGCCATTATCTGTCATGATCTTTCACATCTTTCAGAATTTGCTAAAGTTTCAACACCCATCTACAAGCTTTTGAAAAGAGCTTTTCCAGGTGCCTATACCTTCATTTTGAATGCCAGTCCGAAACTTCCAAAGTTCTTTAAAGGGAAGAAGACCATGGGGATTAGAATCCCTGAGAATAATATACCTCGAGCCATTGTTGAGCGCCTTGGCCAGCCTATTATTACCACCTCGGTACACGATGAGGATCAAATCATAGAATACACAACCGATCCTCAAATGATTTTCGATAATTTCAAAAATCAAGTGGAGCTTATTATCGACGGTGGATATGGAAATAATATTCCATCATCGATCATCGATTGTACAGAGGATGAACCAAAAATTATTCGCGAGGGTTTAGGCGATATTAATATCATTTACTAGGTGGCACTCAATTATTTATTCGTTGGTTTTTTCTTGCTTGCCTTTGTGGTTGCCTTGCTTCGTTTCTTCTTTTTTGGAGATACAGAGGTGTTCACCAGGATGTTCACTTCCTCCATGGATATGGCAAAAACTGGCTTTGAGATTTCCCTCTATCTAACTGGAGTTATTACTCTTTGGATGGGTTTGATGGAGGTAGGTGAAAAGGGCGGAATGGTCCGAATTCTCGGTAGACTAGTGGAGCCATTTTTTAGAAAGCTATTTCCGGAAATTCCTAAAGGTCACCCTGCCAATGGTTCTATTCTGATGAACTTTTCAGCCAATATGCTGGGATTGGATAATGCGGCAACGCCGCTTGGTTTAAAAGCAATGCAGGAGTTGCAAGAACTAAACCCTGATAAAGACAGAGCATCGAATGCGATGATCATGTTCTTGGTTTTAAATACTTCCGGACTTACCCTCATCCCAATTAATGTAATGATCTATCGCGCACAGGCTGGGGCAGCAAATCCTGCCGATGTATTTATCCCGATTTTGTTGGCTACTTTTTTCTCGACGATTACCGGAATTGTCGTTACTTCAATTTACCAGCGGATCAATCTTTTTAAGCCAGTTATCATCGCCTATTTGGGAGGAGTAAGCTTGCTGATTTCAGGGATTATTTGGTACTTCTCTAGCATCGCTCAAGAACAGGTTGGAACAGTTTCCAATACCGTTAGTAGTTTCATTCTTGTGAGTATCATGGTGTTCTTTGTTGGCTTGGCGGCCTACCGCAAAGTGAACGTGTACGAGACTTTTATCGAAGGGGCAAAAGGAGGTTTTAAAGTGGCTGTTAAAATCATTCCTTATTTGATTGCCATTTTAGTTGCCATTGGATTGTTCCGGGAAAGTGGCGCTATGGAATTAACGATGTCGATGATTCGTCCATCGATTGCTTTTTTTGGAATGCCTACTGACTTTGTTGAAGCCTTGCCAACAGCAATGATGAAACCCTTGAGCGGTTCAGGCGCTCGAGGAATGATGGTTGAAGCCATGCAAACACATGGAGCCGACTCTTTCGTGGGAAGACTAGCCAGCACTTTTCAAGGTTCTACAGAAACAACTTTCTACACCTTGGCAGTTTATTTTGGGGCTATCGGAATAAAGAAAACGCGCTATGCGGTAACATGTGGACTCATCGCTGATTTTGCCGGAATTATTGCAGCAATATTTATAGCCTATTTGTTTTTTGGATAATGTTTTAAGATGAAAAGAAGGTCGTTTTTTCAGCGTTTAGGTCTGGCCAGTTTAGGAGCCATTGCTGCTCCAACAATGATGGCTTCTCAGTTAAAAACAACAAAAGGGAAGGGTGTTAAGCCTTTGTTTATTTCTACCTGGAAACATGGCTTTGCTGCAAATGATGCAGCTTTAAAAACCCTTCAGGAAGGAGGTTCTGTTTTAGATGCTGTTGAGCGAGGAGTAAACGTACCTGAGAGTGATCCAAATGTAACGAGTGTAGGTTATGGGGGTTTGCCTGATCGGGAAGGAAAGGTAACCTTAGATGCCTGCATTATGGATGCCAATGGAAACTGTGGCTCAGTCGCTTATCTGCAGCATATAAAGAACCCAATTTCTGTTGCGCGCAAGGTGATGCAAAATACGCCGCATGTGATGCTTGTGGGTGAAGGTGCTTTAAATTTTGCCTTGGAAGAAGGCTTCAAAAAAGAAGATTTACTTACCGAAAAAGCGAATAAACGCTGGGAAAAATGGCGTGAAAAAAGCAATTATATGCCCATGATCAATATTGAAAATCACGACACTATTGGTATGCTTGGTATTGATGCTGAAGGAAACTTGTCGGGTGCTTGCACAACCAGTGGCCTAGCCTGGAAAATGGACGGAAGAGTAGGAGATAGCCCGCTCATAGGCGCCGGTTTGTTTGTAGACAATGAAATTGGTGCTGCTACAGCTACTGGTAAGGGAGAAGCGGTTATAAAAATAGCAGGAGCTGCGTTAGTTGTTGAACTGATGCGCCAAGGTTATGATCCGATGCGAGCCTGTGCTGAAGCAGTAAACCGCATTGCGAAAAAGAACAAAAACTCCCGAGATTTTCAAGTGGGATTTCTTGCGCTTAATAAAGCAGGCGAACATGGAGCCTATGCCTTACATCAAGGTTTTAACTTTGCCTACCACAGCGAAGCAGTGCAAACAATGAAGGATGCTTCATTCTTGTACGCCACCAATGTGGACACCTATTAATCAGTTAAAGTGCACAAACTCAATTCAATTCTGGCATTAGTATGCCTAGGCTTATTATTCCTGACGGCTTGTAGATCGGAAACTTATGACCAAGAGCTTCTAGCAGGTAAAAACCTAGAAGGCAAAACCTGGAATTTAGAGCAATTATTTATTGCTGATGAACTAGTATTTGATCATGGCTCAGCAAAGCTTGCCGAAGGTGATATGCTCTTTTTGGAGCAAATGACTGACGTGGATATTTTGGATTTAAACAAGATCGCGAAGTCATACCGCTTCGAAGAAGGAGTGATGATTCAAGAAGCATACAAAGTGCATGATGCACGCATGTCCATGGATCTAGAAGGTCCGGCATTTATCATTACCGAGTGGGAAATTGGTCCGAGAAGTTTCACTTGGAGCTTTTCTGAATCGAGATCCTTGAACTTGAGATTTGAAGAGGGAGTTTCTAATGGTTTTGAAGTAACTGCAATGGAGGTGTTTTACCCGAGCAGGAATCATCAAGTTGTTTCTTTAAGCGAGGAAGAGCTGCACTTAATTTTTGAGTATTACCCTGCTTTTGAGCATCAAGAAAGCGACTTGAATATGGCTGCAGGACTTTGGGCAAAAATGATTTTATCAAGCAAATAATCAGCACAAAGTAGCATCTTTGAATTAGCAATGCCATCTCCAATTTTAAAAGCGGCACGAGCAATTAAAGCAGGAATGCTTGTTGCGTTTCCAACAGAAACCGTTTATGGTTTGGGTGCCAATGCTTTAAACCCCGAAGCAATTGCCAAAATATTTGAAGCTAAAGAAAGGCCGTCTTTTGACCCTTTAATAGTTCATATTGCTGATTTAGAGCAGCTTGAAGACTTGATTCTCAAACATGATGATCGAATCTTAACACTGGCTGAGCAGTTTTGGCCAGGTCCTTTAACCATTGTAGTGGAGAAGAGCGATTTGGTTCCAGGTTTAGTAAGCTCTGGTTTAAACACCGTAGGTATTCGAATGCCAAATCATCCGGTGGCCTTAGATTTAATCAGAGAAGCTGGGCTTCCAATAGCTGCTCCAAGTGCGAATAAGTTTGGGAAACTAAGTCCAACAGATGCTACTCATGTATTGTCGAAGCTTCCAAATGTTGAAATTGTACTCGAAGGAGGAAGGACCGCCATCGGAATTGAGTCTACGATTATTCGATTGCATGAAGATGGTTTTGAGCTCCTCAGACCCGGATATTATTCGGATTTGGAAATTTCTAAATATGTTCCTCAATCTAAGCAACATAGTGTTCGAGAACATATGGCTGCCCCTGGAATGATGAACTCTCATTACAGTCCGGTTATTCCACTTTACTTAACAGAATCTGAAGTGCCGCAGGAATTCAGTAAATCTGAGATGGGCTATATTTCCTTCAACAAACCAATGGATGGATATGCTTTTCATATTCGACTAAGTGAGCGGAACGATTTGAAAGATTATGCAGCAAATATGTTTGCTGCTTTGCACGATATGGAAGAGTCGGGTGTGCGGGCCATATTAATTGAGTCGGTTCCGGAAGAAGGTTTAGGTATTGCCATTATGGATCGCTTAAAGAAAGCGGCCCACGATTACCAATAACTCAAGTTCGCAATTGAGCAAATGCCTCGGGAATACTATTGATAATGTCAGAAGCAATCAGGGATTCAAATCCTAAAAGATCCGCAGCGATATCACCAGCTAAACCGTGTAAGTACACTCCAAGAACACACGCTTGTTCAGGTGAATAATGCTGAGCTAACAATGCTAAAATGATCCCGCTAAGACTGTCACCGCTTCCTGCGGTAGCCATTCCTGGATTCCCGCTTGAATTAAAATAGAACTTGCCATCCGGAGTTGAAATGCGCGTATGCGCTCCCTTCAGCACTATAAACACGCCATGTTTTTTCGACATTTCAAGTTGAAGCTCCATGGCTTGCAAATCGTATTTCCAATGACCTGCCAAGCGTTGAAACTCGCCTGGATGAGGTGTAAGAATGCTGTGTTTTGGAAGAAAAGCCAACCAAGTTTTATTCTCTCCAAGAATATTGAGCGCATCTGCATCGAAGAGCAGAGGGACTTTTGCGTTTTGGATAAGTACTTTAAGACTTGTTTGGGTTTGATCTTCTGTTCCGATGCCTGGTCCGATTGCAATCGCGTTAAACTCTTGGTCTTCTATTAAACCTTCAATATGAGTGTCAGCTGTATTCTCCCTACACATCGCTTCTGGGACCAGCCCTTGCATAATCGGGAGCCCTTTGCGAACGCATTCTGCAGTAAGCAGGCCAGCCCCAGATCTTAAGCAAGCTTCAGCGGCAAGAGCAGCGGCTCCCATTTTACCATAACTACCGGCGATAAGTAAGGCATGTCCGTAATCTCCTTTGTGTGAAAATTTTGCTCTTTGTTTGAGCAAAGGAGAGAGCATTCCAGCATTGAGATAATGATAGTTGGAGTTTGCTTCGAGCAAGAAAGTCTTATCAAGTCCAATATCCAAGAGTTCGAATTCTCCAACAAAGTTCCCGCGTTCTGGGAGTAAAAAAGAGAGTTTAGGTAGCTCAAAACTTAGGGTGTAATGAGCAGCAAATATTTCACCCTCATTGAGAGAATTATCTTCAGAAAAAAGTCCAGAAGGAATGTCGATAGCAAGCCTGAATACATTGGAGTGATTGAGTAACTTAACTAGTTCCGCACTTATTCCATCCAAGCTTCTGTTTAATCCTGAGCCAAATATTGCATCAACCACCAGCGCATCGTTGCTCAATTTAATTTGCTCAAAATCTGAAGAATCTCCTAGAGAAATAGGACTTGGTTTAAGTCTTTCCAAATTGATTTTACAATCCTCCGATAGCGAATCAGAGATGCTCAAGAGGTAGCTGCTTACTTGATATCCTTCCGTGCTCAGAAGCCTAGCGATAGCAAGACCATCGCCTCCGTTATTTCCAATGCCACAAAAAATATGAATAGGAGTTTCAGAATCAAATCGACTGCTAATCCATTGGCTGCAAGCAAGTGCTGCCCTTTCCATTAGATCAATGGAACTAATGGGTTCGTTTTCAATTGTGTGGGCATCCGCTTCTCTAATCTGTTTGCCCGAGAGAATTTTCATTTCAAGATTTTACTTCAGCAATTTCTGAAATTTTTCCTGAAACTTTATCGCCAATCTTCACTTTTATGTCTGCGTTGAGCGGCAGAAAAAGGTCGACTCTTGATCCAAATCGAATAAAGCCAATTTCATTGTGTTGTTTGGCTTCTTTGTTTTCTTCAACGTACCAAATGATTCTTCGAGCTACGGCTCCTGCAATTTGACGCAGCAAAACACTAAACTTTCCATTATCGAAAACTATGCTCGTCCGTTCATTTTCAGTTGAACTTTTGGGGTGCCATGCCACTAAGTATTTACCAGGGTGATATTTGAAGTATTTCACGATACCTGTCATTGGAGCCCAATTCACATGGATGTTTAAGGGCGACATGAAAATAGATATCTGAATACGTTTTTCATTGAGGAACTCAGGTTCATCAACTTCTTCAATCACAACCACCTTCCCATCACAAGGGGAGTAAATGGTGTCTTCACTGAAGGTCACATTTCGTTTTGGGACTCTAAAAAATTGAATCACCAAAATCAAGCTGATGAAAGAAATAACAATGAGGGTGTACCTGAGAGGAAGGATTTCAGAGAAGAAAGGTTGGACAAGGATGTTTAGTACAACTAGGCATATCACAGCAATTGCTATAATCCAAGTTCCTTCTTTGTGTAATCGCATGAGGCAAAAATAATTTTATGTGGCAAAGAGAACGTATACAAATACAAAAGGCATAGAGAATATAAGTGCATCGAAGCGATCGAGCACTCCTCCATGACCTGGCAAAAGATTCCCAGAGTCTTTTACACCAGCTTTTCGTTTGAGCTTTGATTCAACCAAATCGCCTAGGGTTCCGGTCACGGAAATAATTCCGGCAATTACAACCCAATGAATCCAAACTAACTCAGTATAAAATAGAGAGTAGGCATAACCTGTAAGCATGGCGAATATGAAACCTCCTATAAATCCTTCCCATGTTTTACCAGGAGAAACCTTTTCGTAAAGTTTGTTTTTTCCCAGAAGTGAGCCAAAGATGTAGGCGAAAGTGTCATTTGCCCAAATGATGAAAATGAATCCTAAGACTAAGAAAGGGGAGAAGGAAGGAAGTTCAAGTGGGATGGTGATGAATGTCAATAGAACAAATGGGATGGCGGAATAATACATTCCCAATACCGTAGTTCCACTGTTGCCAAGCATATGGTCGTCATCCACAAACATCTCTACCAAGAGAATTACAAAAGGAATCAAGAGGTTCACCGCAAGCATGGCAGTGCTGTCGAAACCAAATCGATAAAGAAAGAAACTGAAGAATAAATATCCACTCCCTAATACTCCGATGTATCGTTGGGTCGAATATCCCCATTTGTCCATGAGGGTATAAAACTCATTGGCAGAAGCCATACTCAACAAGAGAAAGAAGAATCCGAAGCTAAACTTACTGTACAAAACACAAATAAGCGTAGCGAGAACAAAAACAACTGCACTTAAAGCCCTTTTGGGAAGATCCTTCATCATTGGTTTGACTTTTCGATGATAAATTTCGATCGAATCACATCTTGACTTCGAACATGAACTTCTATAGCAGCTTGCTCATTTAAGTGCACGTGCATAGAGACTTGCTTATTAACTGTTACAGCTGGAATTTCTTCCTCCTTTAACAGGTTCAGTATGAATTGAACTTCGTAAGTTTCTGAGGAGCGATAAATGGGCACCCATTGTTCGGCCATGAGCCAAATTTAGCTATTGCCTTTGGATTCTTCGGTAGATTTTGATTCCTCCTCAGCTTTTTTTTCCTCAGCTCCGTTAACTTCTCCTTTAGCTTGTTTTTTGCGTTCTTCGATGTCAGCTTGACGCTCTTTAGCAAGAGATTCAGCTTCTTCTTTACGAGCAGCTTCCTCTGACTTTTCTTTTTCTTCAGCTTGCTTAGCGCGTTTAGCTTGTGAAACTTCTTGGGCTCTTTTAAGTTCTTCTTCGCGGTCTTCGAAAGGACGTGCTCCGAAAATATTCTCCATGTCTTCCTTGAAGATTACCTCACGCTCGAGAAGCAGTTCGGCCACCTGAGCTAATTTGTCTTTGCTGCCTTTAAGCAAATCAATAGTTCGCTTATAAGCCATATCTGTATAAAGCTTCACTTCCTTATCAATCAACTCAGCAGTTTTATCACTGTATGGCTTTTGGAAGTTGTATTCTGATTGTCCTGATGAATCATAAAAAGAGATGTTTCCAATCTTATCATTTAATCCATAAACAGTCACCATGCTGTAGACTTGTTTGGTGATTTTCTCCAAATCACTCAAGGCACCTGAGGATACTTTTCCAAATATGATTTCCTCTGCAGCTCTTCCTCCAAAGGCAGCACACACTTCATCAAGCATTTGATCTTTGGTAGTGATTTGTCTCTCTTCAGGTAAGTACCATGCAGCACCTAGGGATCTCCCTCTTGGAACAATCGTTACTTTCACTAGAGGAGAGGCGTGCTCTAGCAACCAACTTACGCTAGCATGTCCAGCTTCGTGGTAAGCGATTACTTTCTTCTCTTTCTCAGTGATGATTTTACTTTTCTTCTCAAGTCCTGCGATTATTCTATCCACCGCATCCAAGAAATCTTGACGCTCTACATGCTTTTTGTTGCGACGTGCAGCAATCAATGCTGCTTCGTTACAGATGTTTGCGATATCAGCTCCACTGAATCCTGGCGTTTGTCTAGCTAGGAAATCGATATCAAGGTCACCTGATAACTTTAATGGTTTTAAATGCACCTGGAAGATTTCTTTTCTTCCGTGTACATCAGGCATGTCAACAAAAATCTGTCGATCGAATCGTCCTGGGCGGAGTAAAGCTCTATCCAAAACGTCGGCTCTGTTTGTGGCTGCAAGTATGATTACACCCGTGTTAGTTCCAAATCCGTCCATCTCAGTAAGGAGTTGGTTAAGGGTGTTTTCGCGTTCGTCGTTTGCACCTGTCATTTGACTTCTTCCTCTGGCTCGACCAATTGCGTCGATTTCATCAATGAAGATGATGGAAGGAGCCTTTTCTTTTGCTTGCTTAAATAGGTCTCGTACTCTTGAAGCACCAACTCCTACAAACATTTCAACGAAATCTGAACCTGAAAGGCTAAAGAATGGAACCTTAGCTTCTCCAGCTACAGCTTTTGCTAAGAGCGTTTTACCAGTACCTGGTGAGCCCACCAAGAGAGCTCCCTTGGGTATTTTCGCCCCCAGTTCGGTGTAGCGTTTTGGGGTTTTCAAGAAATCGACGATTTCTTTAATTTCTTCTTTTGCTTCGTCTAATCCAGCAACATCATCAAAAGTTACCTTAACTGCTGTATTCTGATCGAAGAGTTGTGCTTTTGATTTTCCGATGTTGAAGATTTGACCACCTGGTCCACCACCACCACTCATTCTTCGCATGATGAAAATCCAAAGTCCAAAAATAATTGCGAGTGGAAGTAGCCATCCTATAAGGTCTCTTCCCCAGCTCTCTTTAACCTGATATTCATAGAGTAAATCATATTGCTCTGCATAGGTCTGAAGGTCTCCATCAAAGGTATCAGGCGAACCAATGGTAAGCATATAGTGTGGTCCTTGTCCGCTGGCTTGACCAAATGCTGGCTTAGGAATCTTTTTATCGTGAGGAGCTTTGCTGATTGCATCAGAAGCCAAGTAGATCTCGGCGTATTCCTTATTAATGACAATTACTTTACTGATTTCTTTGTTTTCCACATAGTTTTTGAATTCACTAGGTGTGATTTTGGCTAGGGAAGGTCCCCAGCTAAATAGGTTGATTGAAATCAACGCTAGGCCTATAATGGCATAAATCCAATAAAAATTGAAAGGACTTTTTTTATTAGATCCTGGAATTTTGTTGCGGAAATTAGAATCTTGATTCTTCTGTTCGTTGTTACTCATTACTTTTCTTGATATGTACTCTCTACTTCTTCAATCTTTGCATCGCCCCATAATTCCTCAAGAGCGTAGAATTCTCTAAGGTCTCGAAGGAAGATATGAACGACTACATTCACATAGTCGATTAACACCCACTCCGCATTTTGAACACCTTCAACACTGAAAGGTTTTTCTTTTAGGATTTTTAAGGTTTCCTCCTTGATGGTATTAGCGATCGATTTCACCTGTGTGTCGGAGTTTCCCTGACAAATCACAAAAAAATCTGAAACCGCATTTTCAACGTTTCTTAGATCGAGTACACTGATTTTTTCTCCCTTTTTTTCCTGAATAGCATCAACAATGATGTCTTTCAGCTTTTGGGAACTTATGCTTCCTTTATTTTTAGCCATAGCGTTTGAGTGTGCGAAATTAGGTATTTTCAAGCCTTTAAACGCGAGCAAAGCATAGAGATGAGAATTTGTCTACCTAGTATTGAATCAACAAATGATTATTTGAAGGAACTGTCTCAAAATCAAGAGCTTGATGATTTCGGACTGGTGTGGACTAAAGACCAAACGAAAGGAAGAGGCCAGCGAAATAAAAGATGGTTTGGTGAAAGTGGTAAGAATTTGTACTGCAGTTTCTTCTTGAAGCCGCATTTTATTAAGCCAGAGCAACAATTCCAACTGGTGACTTTGGCTTCTTTGGCTATTCGAGAAACGCTTCAAAGATTTTTAACAGACCCAGTGCGCATAAAATGGCCAAATGATATTTTCATTGGACAAAAAAAGATCACTGGTATTCTCATCGAAAATTCGATTCAAGCTGGACGAATTGAAGAAAGTATCATAGGCTTTGGGGTGAATATTAATCAAATCGATTTTCCAGAAGAGGGCATTACTTCCCTTCAATTGGAATTACAGCAAGAGATAAATATTGAAGACGTACTAGCGCTTTTGATTCAGAATCTAAAAAGCTTGTTCTCTAGCTTGAAGGAGTCTAGAGATTTGAGCGAGGAATATTTGAAATATTTGATTGGCTACAAACAAGGAATCCAAATAATGCATGAGGGCCAGCTGCTCGAAGGGGAGATTTCTAGTTTGAGAGATGATGGATGTATCGTGTTCACTACTGAGCAGGGCATAAGCACCTTTTGTAGTGGTGAAATTAATTTTCTTCGATCTTCTTTTTGAAGTTTTCACCGAGCATTTCGATGAAATTGGAAAGTGGCTTTTCGGCCATGCTCTTAATAAAGGGGTTCATCTTAGCTTCAAAAAGTAAGCTGATCTTATTGTTGCCAGCATTTGAATCACCAATATGAATATTGATTAGAATAGGAAATGGCTTTTGGTCGCTATTTTCAACTTGAACTGAATTATCAGCGCTTTCGGTCTTTCCCAAGTTTAAGCTGGCTAATCCCTTGATGTTAAAACTACAAGAAGATTCATCTGCTTCCCAATGCTCTATGCGATCTTCGGGCATCAGAAATTTCCAATTCGTAATGTTATTGATCCATTGGAATAAGGAAGCTTGATCGGAGCCTTCGATGCTCACGCTTCGTTCAATTTTTAGCATGCTATTAGGGATTCCAGTCTTTAGGTGAACTTTTCCAACGTTCTAAGGTGTCGAGGTCGTTGTCGTTAATGTATCCCGTTTCTAAAGCTTTTTTAATCAGAACATCGTAGTCTGTAAGACTTACTAGTTGGCACTTATGGTTTTTGAAATTCTCATCAGCAACAGGAAGGTTGTAGGTCATGATGGATAACATCCCTTTAACCATACAACCTGCGTCTCTTAGCGCTTCAACTGCTCCTAAACTACTTTTCCCAGAGGAGACTAAGTCTTCTATTACGATCACCGACTGACCGCTTTCAACGTTTCCTTCGATTTGATTGCTGAGTCCGTGCTCTTTGGGTTTTGGACGAACATAAATAAAGGGTAAGCCTAATTCTTGTGCGACGATTACCCCCAAAGCAATACCTCCGGTTGCAACACCTGCAATGACATCGGGTTTACCAAAGCTGTCATCAACACTTCTGACTAACTCCTGACGAACATAAGTTCGAATCCTTGGATAAGATAAAATTTGTCTGTTATCACAGTAAATTGGGGACTTAATTCCCGAAGCCCAAGTGAAGGGTTCACGGACATTTAATTTAACTGCCTTAATTTGGAGTAGAAATTCGGCTATTCTTAATGCTGAATCGATATTTTTGCCTGCAATCAACGCCCTGTAGTTTCGGCCAAATGTATAAAGTTTTCTTTAACGACGTACTCATAATTCTTGCTAAACCGGAGGAGGTTTTGGGTAAAAAAAGTATTGCCATAAAAGGCGATGAACAGCTCTTTGAATATGTATTGGAGGCGAATAGAAAAGGGCGCAATAAGCGCCTCATATTTGTGCATCATGATCGCGCTTTTTTATCGAGATGGTTTCGTTCATTTTTTGTAAGAATTAGAGCTGGTGGAGGCTTGGTGCTCAACAATGACAATAAACTTCTTTTGATCCACCGAAAAGGTAAGTGGGATTTGCCTAAGGGAAAACTAGAAGGAAATGAGACAAAAAAGGCAGGAGCAAAAAGAGAAGTTGAAGAAGAAACTGGTGTTGGAAATCTTAAAATAGTTGAGAAGCTTGAGACCACTTATCATGTCTTTTTCAGAAGCAAAATTCCATGCCTAAAAGTGACCTATTGGTATGTCATGAAAACCGACTTTTCAGGTGAGCTAGTGCCTCAAGAAGAGGAGGGAATTGAGAAGGTAAAATGGGTGTCGATAAACAAGCTAGACAAGTACAGAAAAGACTCCTATAAAAGTTTATCGTCGTTATTCGATCGAATCGAGTACTACCTTAAGGAGCAATAAATTAGCTGAGTTTTTTTGCAGCTCATCGAAGAGCGCGTAAATAGCATCATTTTTTGATACCTTTGATATCAATAAGAAGCCTAAACTTTCAATGACCAAAGCCCTACATCTCGGCAAATCTTTGCTGTTGATCTCAATTCTTTTGTGCCTGAGTAATGCCACTCGTGCAGATATATTTGGTCTAATAAACATCAATCAAAATGCTCTTCGCAACGCGATTAACAATGCGAATTCAAATGGTACTGGATTGGATACAATTGTCTTCTACAGTAACGGTACCATCACCTTAGATTCTGCATTACCTACAATTACCGGAGCATTATTAATTCAAGGGGCAGGAGCTTCTCAAACTACAATACAAGCTGATTCCAATTCAAGTAGCTCGGGATATAGAGTATTTAATATAACGGGTACCTCCACGGTAACCTTTAGGGATCTGACGATAAAAAACGGTTATATCACTGCAGGTGATGGAGCAGGGGTAAAAGCAGTAAACAATACTTTGTATTTCTACGACTGTATGTTTGAAGACAACAAGGCAGCCGGTTCAAGTAATACAGGAGGTGCTATTGATACTCAAGGAGATCTCTTTGTTACCAGATGTTCTTTCATTGGAAATACACATTCTAGAAATGGAGGAGCAGTGGGGTGGCATCCACCAACATCGAATAAAACAGCAGAATTTACAAATGTTACTTTCAGTCAGAATAGTTGTGGGGCTTCTCAAGTTAATCATGGAGGAGGAGCCTTTTCTGCTTACTCTTTTGGAGCTACACATACCTTAAAGTTCATTAATTGCACCTTTAATGAAAACTCTATTACAGGAACTTCTCCTGGCAATGGAAAGAGTTTTTTCATTGCAGCGATCAATTCTACCTTTAATGTCACCTTATTGAATACGGTATTCGCTGATGCTGCTTCAGGCAACTACAATAATTATCTTCAGGGTAGCGGCTCAATTTCAACTACCAGGTCTTACACTGTAAGTTCAGATGCTTCGATTTCTGCAGTCGGAACTGGAAATACAAATTCTGCATCTTCAATTGGAATCGACACGCTCGATTATCACGGAAGTACCATGTTGCTTTATTCAATCGCAGAAAACAGTATGCTTGTTGATAACGGAACAATTACAGGTGCACCAGGCGAGGATCAACGTCAAGTTCCGAAGTCAGGAAATAAGGATATTGGTTCATTTGAGTATTTCGAACAAGCTTGTGATACTCCATCCCTCCCAACAACCTATACGAGAAACATGGCCTCTCGGCAGTATACCATCACAAACATGAATATAGCCGGGCAAGGAAATGTAGCCTTTGTGAATCCAGGCCAAAGCATCAACGTTACGTTCAATTACAGCATAGCACAAAATGGAAGCTACTGTCCAGGATGTATTGTTCAATTCTATTGGGGGATAAGTGGATATTATGGACATTGCGAAAGAAATTTTGGAGGGTACTGTAATTGCAGTGGTGCGGGCAACAGAACCTTCAATGCTCCATCCACTCCTGGGATTTATTACTTCACCACTGGCCAGGGATTGGGTTTTTCATGCTCAGCTTCTCCTCAAAATCGTGTCACTGCTTCTTCAACTGCAGCGTTCGGGGCTATCATCGTAGGAACTCCAGTTAATGGAAGTTTGGTTAGCATAGGTGGTCAAACAGAAACTTGTTTTGCTGGAGGTGATAGCCTGAAAGCGAATACGGTAGTTGGATACACCTGCACTGGCGTTAACTTGAATACCTTCCAATGGTTCAAAGACAGTGTAGCAATAGCATCATCCAATGTGGAGAGTTTGCCAATCAGCAATGAAGGGATTTACTGCGTGCGCTGGTATAACAACATCAATGAGAGTGTTTACAGTGATACTTTTGAGGTTAATTCAATTCTGAGAGATTTTGACTCTCCAAGCCCAATAGGCTTATACATTTCTAAAGACACACTCACGGGACTAAGCGATTCGGCTATCGTCATGCTGACATCTTCCCAAATAGGAGCAGATTATGTAGTCATCGATACCCTCAGCGGTTTAGCATTAACAGACACCCTTTCCGGTAATGGTGATACTTTAAGATTTGCTTTTCTCGCTAAAGACGCCGTGAATTATGCGTTTTGGGGAACTAGGCAAGGTTGTGCAAAGAATCTAGACACGACTTTTAGTTTTGAGTTTTCAGACCCAAGACCTTATGCTGGTTTAGGGAATACTGTCAGATTGGATGGTATTAATGATGAATTAAGGATTCCTAGTGACCCTGATTTCTATTTCAGTGGAGGTGAAATGACCATTTCTTTTTGGCTGAAACGAAATGATTTGGCAACAAATCGTGTTGTACTTGGTCGTTGGACCGGAGCTCCTTATCACTTTGTATTCGGATTTAAATTTGACGGAGCCCCCGATGGACAATTTAGGTTCAGAACATCAACAGGTTATCAGAGTGTTTTGTTTTCCAGTGGAAATGTTACTGGTACTTGGGAACACTGGACCATTACCGCAAAACAAGCTCAGAACATAAAGATATACAAAGACGGGCAGTTGATTACTACCCAGGCAATCACAGGAATCTTCAATCTTACGGGAAGCTCTCATATTGCCCTTGGTGGGATGGGGAACGGAACCAAATGGTTTAATGGCTCCATGGATGAAGTTAGTTTTTGGAAGAAAGAACTTGATCTAGATGAGGTCAGAAGAACCATGGCGCTAGAAATCGATACAAGCGATGCGAATTTAGTGGCCTATTATCCACTAAATCATGGTGCGGGCACTGATACGGCAAGAGATATTTCAGGAAATGAACACGACGCCTATCAATTCCTGATGAATACCAATTCAGCATGGGGGCCTGGTGCAGACACCTTTGCTTACGTCTTAAGTGAAGGGCTTGCAGTTAATGATACACTAATTCACCTTCCGGGATATGATGAAGGAGGAGATAGCCTGATTTTTGAAATACTTTCTGGAAACGAAAATTCTACTTTTTCTCTTGCTGAAGAAGGAGCCTTAGTATTAGATGATAAGTCTGATTTTGATTTTGAATACGACCCTAGTATTAGTTTGACCTATCGAGTGAGTGATCAAATATTTTATGATACAGCAACGATAGTACTCAATCTTGAAAATGAAAATGATGAACCAATCGCAGGCTTTGACAAAGCGCTTGATTTTGATGGGGTAGATGATTATATCGATCTGACGGGGAATACGGCAGTTGATTTAACCGATTCGCTCACTTTTGAAGCTTGGGTTAATCCACGTGTGACTTCCGGTCGTATTTTTCATAATGGAGGTAATAACCTTCTTCCGGGCTGGACGATATTCTTTATAGGAAGCAATCTTCGAGTTGAATTTAGAAATGGCTCGGTAGCTCAAGCTGATGTGAACTATAGTTCTTACTTGAATGAATGGCATCATTTGGCGGTGAGTTGGAATCAAGCTGAGAAGGTAATCAGAGTATTCATTGATGGTGATCTTGTAAGATCTAGAAATTTCAATCCTACAATTGGAATATTTGCTGGAGAACCAGGACTTGGAGGACAATCTGATGGGGGAAATCTCTACAATGGTTTGATGGATGAGGTCAGAATATGGGATGCATGGCGCTCTCAAGCTCAGATCCAAGCCGATATGAGAAAAACTGTGGATCCTAATGATCCAAAATTGGCAGCATATTTCAACTTCGACCTTGTGGATTTAGGGACTGACGTCTCTCCTAACAGAAATCATGGACAGGCTAATGGCTTTAGTGCTGGTTCAAGCATTCTAGCTGTAGATAGTATACCTTGGACTTACACTGAATCATCTGATCCATTAGGGTCAACGATTGCCTGGGCTTCTGGCTTTGATTGGGACGCCAATGATATTCTAAGTTTCGATTTGCTGAATTACACGAATGTTTTTGATCTTGATTCGAGCACGGGAGAACTTAGCAACAAAGAGCTGCTCGATTTTGAGCTCGATTCAGTTTATCATGTGAATTTCACGGTAACAGATTCAAGTTCTGAGCTTGATACAGGTTTGATAATCATTGAACTTGAAAATGAGCAGGAACAAGTCATAGCAGGTTTTGGCGAAGGATTTGATTTTAATGGATCAGGATTTATTGCCTTACCAGATACTGCAAGGTATTTCAATGCGATTACCATAGAAACTTGGATTAAGCCTCGGGCAATGTCGAACATTAATACCATCGTTGCTTGTAAAGCTTCGGGCGGTGCTGCAGGTTGGGGTTTCTATTCGAACACTTGGCTTTCAGGTGATAGAAAATTGATACTAGAGTCCTCCAATGGAAGTATCAGTACCGCTAATCCAGTTATTCAAATAGGCGAATGGCAACATGTTGCATTCACTATTAGTGGTGGGACCGCTGTGAAATTATTTCATAATGGAGTAGAAGTAGCCTCTGGGAATCTTTCAGCTCAATTGTCAAATTCTGGTCTTAGACAGATTGGAGCTTTTAATGATAATTCTTACAATGCAAGGGCAACATTTGATGAATTCAGAATTTGGAATGTCGCAAGAACTCCTGTTGAAATTGCTGCCAACTATCGCTCAAGAATTGATACCTCAACGGCCAATTTGCGTGCTTATTACGACTTTAATCAGTTTGATACGGACTTTACACTTCGGGATCGAAGCTCAAATGGATTTGATGGAAGCTTAACCTTCCTCAGCGGAAATGAATGGACATCTCAAGGTGGAGATACGCTCGAATATCAAATTCCTGAGTCTGTTGAGTTTGGTGATTCCATAGACTTCGCGCTTGCTTACGACCCAGATGACAGTCCTTTGACCTTCACAGCCATTGGAGGAGACTCCTCTTTATTTGATTTGATTGATTCAACTGGACTATTGCTTGTTGGAGCAAATGCAAACTTGGATTACGAAAGTGGTGATACCATATTCTATCTTACCTATGAGGTTGAGGAGGCAGGTGACCTGACGAAAGATTCTGCTACCATGAAAATTAGAATCACCGACGCCAATGATGCTCCAATCTTGAGTTATGGAAATGCAATTGAGTTTGATGGAGTTAACGATTATGCCAGCTTAGGAACAGGTATAAACGTTGCCAACAAGAGTTTTACTATTTCTTTCTTAGGTAAGTTAGATCAACCGAACAACGGATCACTTCAGCAGGTTTTTCTCGGGCAAGGGTCAGTAGCTACCCTGAATGGCTTGCACTTATTGACTGAATTTGCTGATCGAGTAAAATTCGGCTTTTATAATGACGACCTAATTCCTTATACAAGTTTCAATGCTGAATGGCATCATTATGCCTTCACCTTTGATTCTGGTTCAAAAGAGCGAAGAATTTATATTGATGGAGACATACTTGGAGTAGATACCGCAAGCGGAAATTACACGGGAACCGGAGAGCTTCGCTTAGGTCGTGAAACATGGGGTGCGGGGAATTATTTAGATGGTGCCATGGATGAGTTAAAAATCTTTGACACTTTATTCAATATTAATCAGGTTAGAAGAGACCAAGGACGAAGATTAGTTGGAGATGAGCCGAATCTTGTGAGTTATCACTCTTTTAATAGAGGCTCTGGAACTTCCTTGGTGGACGTAACTGGAAATCACAACGGTACTTTCATCAACGATGCCGATCCATACATAGCGAGAGATACTCTTATTTATTTCTTGTCAGAAAACAGACCTGATTTTGATACAATCGGAAGTCTTCCAGCAGTGGATCCCGATTCTGACACCTTAACTTTTTATGCTCTATCCGGAGATACATCCAATGTGAGAATCCTTCTTGACGGTTCTATAGTAGTGAATGGAATTGACTACGAACTGGATTCAATTTTAGATATCGTTGCTAGGGTAGAAGATGACTTTGGCTTGAGTGATACGGCAGATGTACGAATCAAGATTAAGAATGTTAATGAAACTCCTTTTTTCAACTCAAGTCTGGATACGCTAATTGCCTGCGCCGGGGTAAGTTCCAATTCGAGTAATATCACGGTAATCGACCTTGATATTGAGGACTCTCTACAAGCCTTAAATGTATTCGGTATCTCGGCTGATACATCACTATTAAGCGACTCCAATTTTGTCTTTTCTATATTAGATGATTCATCGTTAAGCGTGTCTGTTATATCGGAAGTTATTACCTCCCCTGATACGGTTTCCTTTGACCTTATCGTAGTTGATGGAGAAGGAGCTAGCGATACCACATCTCAAGTTTTAGTCATTTACCCAAGCCTCACATTGGCTTTGGATACGATTGCAAGTCCGCTATGTTTTGGAGATACGAACGCCTATATTTCCTTGAACATTGCTGATGGTACAGCACCCTACACTTACTTGTGGGATAATGGTAGCACGAATGATTCATTGTTAAATGTTGGCTCAGGGTCATTCTCGGTAACTGTTACCGACAACTTAGCTTGTTTAGATTCTGCAAGTTTTGTAGTGAACGATCCTACTCAAGTAGTGGCGTCTATCAGTAGCTCAGTGAACCCTTCTTGTTTTGAGTATTCCGACGGATTTGCAGTAGGGTCTGCCCTTGGGGGATTGGCGCCTTATTCATTCTCTTGGAACGACTCTCTTGCTCAAAGCACCGATACTGCCTCCAATCTTCCAGATGGAACCTATGAATTAGTTGTAACAGACTCTTTTGCTTGTACCGACACCACGCAAATCGTATTGGTTGAACCTAGTCAAGTTCCAGCAAGTTTTGTCTTTTCTGTTGATACCATATGTGAAGGAGATCAATCTACATTAACTGCGAATGCAGGTCCTTCATATACTTATCGTTGGAAAAGGAATGCGGCTTTTGTTGCTGGATTAAACGCTCAAGTAGTTCAAGTAAGTGATGCCGGAGTTTACTCGGTAGAAGTCACGGATTCTAATTCATGTTTCAACCTGAGTTCAAACGATACTTTGACGAAAAACCAATTGCCAAATGCTTTTATTGGAAGCTTGCAAGATCAATGTGATCAACTTGGTGACAGTCTTACACTTATCGCTGGTTCACCAAGCGGAGGAACTTATTCTAGTACCACTGCCGGCGCAGTTGTCTCGAATGTGTTCATTCCTTCAATTGCAGGAGTTGGACAACATACCATCATCTATCACTATACAAGCTTATCGGGCTGTTCAAGCTCAGATAGCGCAACAATTACTGTGAACCCAAAACCTACAGCCAGCTTGAGTTTAGGCTCCAGTTTCTGTATTGGAGATACGGCGCTTGAATTAGTAGGAGGCCTGCCTAGTGCAGGTTCTGGTGTATACGCTGGAAATGGAGTGAATGCAGGATTCTTTAATCCAAATATTGCAGGTGCAGGAGCACATAATATCGCTTACCAATACACAGATACCAATGCTTGCTCAGATACGGCTTTCGCCCTTGTTTCTGTAAACAGCAAACCTGTATTAAGCCATAGCAATTTGAATGCTCAGTGTGTAGATGCGAGTCCATTAGTCTTAAGCGGAGGTTCAGCAACTCCACTTGGTGGAAGTTCTAGCTATAGTGGCGATGCTGTATTTGCAGGTTCATTCTATCCAGACTCAGCAGGTGTTGGACAACATTTCATAACCTATTCTTACACTGATTTGAATGGTTGCACGGATAGCCTTGCACGAAACATTACGGTAAATGCTCTTCCTGCCGTGAGCATGACAAGTGCTGATTATTGTGCGATACCTGGAAGCAACGTTACTTTGAATCAAGGTTTCCCTGCAGGAGGGGTTTATACTGGTTCTGGAATCACCGGTACTGATGTCTTTAATCCAGGAACTGTAGGTACTGGGAATTACAGTATCACTTATACCTACACCGATACCAAGGGTTGTTCTAACGATACGGCTGCTAACATTCTTGTAAATGCACTTCCAGTTGTGAGCTTTAGTTCAGCTTTTGCTGCAGTTTGTGAATCTGTTGATACTGTTAATGTTGGGCTTGGTAGCCCTCAAACTGGTGGTACTGGTCAGTATTCAGGATTTGGTCTGATTGGCGAAGAGATTATTACCTCCTTATCTGGGACAGGTTCAATTTCGGTGACGTACATCTTCACTGACACCAACTCGTGTGTAGATTCTGTATCGCAAGCCATTACGATTAATCCATTACCTAATGTAAGCTTAGCAGGACAAAGTCCGGTATGTGCAGATGCAAGTCCAGTCGCACTAATTGGAGGACTACCATCAGGAGGTAGTTACAGTGGAGCTGGAGTAAGTGCTTCAAGTTTTGCTCCAAGTGTTTCTTTAGTTGGATCCAACACCATTACGTATACCTATACTGATGTTCAGGGATGTACGGATAGCGCTACCAGTAACTTAACTGTTTTTGCACTTCCGAATGTGAGCCTGAATTTATCGCTTAACTCATATTGTGAGAATGATACTGTTCTTTCACTAACAGGAGGTCAACCCCAAGGAGGAACTTATTCTGGAACTGGCGTATCTGCCGGAAATTTCGATCCGCAACTATCGGGTTCAGGAACTCAGGTCATAAGCTACTCCTTCACAGACTTTAATGCATGTAGCGCAAGTGCTTCAGATTCAATTGATGTGAGTACTTCCCCAAGTATTAGTCTGAGTAGTTACGGAGAGGTTTGCGTTGATGCTCTTGCTTTTAACCTTACTAACGGAGTGGGAGTAGGCTCAGGGACAAGTTTATATTCTGGACCTGGTGTTAGCAATAATCAGTTTGATCCAGCCTCAGCTGGTATTGGAACTCATAATATTAACTTCCAGTTTACAGATTCTGCAAATTCTTGTTTATCAGATACTACAGCCTCTATAATTGTTCGTGGATTACCAAATGTTGGATTAAACCTTCCAAATGCATTGTGCCTTAATAATGGCCCTGAGCTTCTAGTGGGCGGCTCTCCAGCCGGAGGTACTTATTCTGGAACCGGAGTCTTTGGTGATACCTTACTTCCGCTCTTTGCTGGTCTGGGAGTAGATACCATTAGCTATAGCTTTACCGACACATTTAATTGTAGCAATTCAGCCACAGCCTTGGTTGATATATTAGCCCTTCCAAAAGTTTCTGCAAGTTCGAATGATGAATTTTGTGCGAATGAAGACCCACTAGGCCTTCGACCTGATAGCATATATCAAGCGGGAAGATATTTCTATGTTGGAGGCGGAATATTTAACGACAGTATTTTTGATCCTGCGGTTGCCAACTTGGGAGTCAACACAATTCTTTACAGTTTCATTGACACAAATTCTTGTAGACGCGACACGTTCATTAATATCACAGTTAACCCAACGCCTACTGTTAGCTTTTCAAATTTATCTCCTGTTTGTGAAAATGCTAATTCCTTTATCCTGAATCAGGGAAGTAGTATCGGAACGGGTGGTACAGCTTGGTATGAAGGCCCGGGTATATTGAGCGATTCGACAAGCTTCAATGCAGATACAGCGAATGCTGGAATTCATACGATTAAGTTTTTCTACAGAGACCGCAACAACTGTATCGATTCAAGTTCTCAAACAATTCAAGTAGATACGGTTCCTAGGCCGGTGTTTACATCAGTTATTCCTGATTTCTGTGCGAATACTTCACCCTATCCACTTTCAGAAGGAAGTCCGGTGCCAACAAATGCTGGTGAAAGTTCCTCTTATAGCGGTATTGGCGTGTTGAACGGAATCTTCTACCCGCAATATGTGAATCCTTCTAACACATACACGCTGAGCTATCAGTTCCAAGATGCGAATGGATGTTCTGGAGAAATCAGTCAAACCATTGAGGTGAATTCACTTCCTGTGCTTACATCAAGTTTTATTCCGACACGTTGCGATAATGAAGGTATTGATACTTTGAGTTTTGTAAGTATCCAAAGTGCTGGAATTGCGAATAGCTATTTCACTGGTGTTGGGATAGATTCTACCGATAGTTTGAGCTTTGACCCAAGTGTAGCCGGACAAGGAAATCACCTAATAAGCTTCCATTTAACAGATACTAATTCCTGCAGCAGTACTGCTCAATCATATGTTACTGTTTATGGATCTAGTCAGGCATTTTTAGCGAGTTTCACTTCAATTTGTGAAGGGGCAAGCTCTATCACTCTTTCTGGTGGGGTTCCTTTAGGAGGCTCGTATTTTGGAAATGGTGTTTCCAATGGCCAGTTTAATCCTGCGGTCGCCGATACCGGGAATCACAATATCAAATATGTATACACGAATATCTTTGGTTGTACTGACAGCGCGCTATCCAGTATTCACGTGAATCCAAGTCCGAGCTTAAGCTTGAATTTGCTAAGCGCCTTTTGTGAGCGTCAAACTCCTTATGATCTGCAAGGAGGAAGTCCTCAAGGAGGAACTTATGCTGGATTAGGTGTTTTCAACGACAAGTTCTATACGAATATCACGTCCCAAGGTAGCTTCAACATCAGTTATTCGCTAAGTGATACCAACAATTGTAGTGCGAGTATCAGTAAACAAGTTCAAGTTGTTGGGAATCCGAATGTGAGTTTAACTCCAGACACCTTAATATGTAATAATGACAGGGTGAGACTAAGAGCGAGTGGGGGAACAGTTTACCAATGGAATACAGGTTCAACCAGCAGTTCAATTTTAGTAAGACCAGCCCAAAATGAAACCTATAAGGTTAGTGTGACTGATGCTAACGGATGTTTGGGTAGAGAAGAAGTAAAGGTATTTGTATCACCTGAGATTGTTTTAAGTTCTAGCACTACAGAATCTGACTGCGGATTATCAAATGGAGTTGGAAGTGTTCAAGCAAGTGGAGGGGTTTCACCTTTCGGTTTTGTTTGGAGTAATGGCTCAATTGGCGATGTGCAAACTAACTTGAGAGCTGGCTTGTACCAAGTAAGCGCAACTGATGCAAATCGATGTCAGTCGGTTATTACCGTTGCAGTAAGTGATGTAGGTGGTGCGAGCATCGTTTCAGATAGTATATCAAATCCTAGTTGTTTTGGTGAAGATGATGGTTACATCAGTGTTAATGTAACAGAAGCAAATTCACCTATAAACTTAGAATGGAATACCGGCACAAGCACGAATGCACTTTCAGGGCTTCAAGCTGGAACATACTTGTTGAGTATGAAAGATTCTGAAAACTGCTTGAGCTTCGCCTCATATGAGTTGGAAGATCCAGAGCAAATTGAAGTTGAATTAGTCACTCAAGACGCTACATGTCAATCTAGCGATGGTTATGTAAAAGCCTTAGTCATGGCACCTGGTCCTATTCAATATAATTGGAGTACAGGATCATCAAACGACTCAATTGGAGGTTTATCTGCAGGAGTTTATGAATTGAATATTATAGATGCAAATTCTTGTTCTGATTCTGTTCAAGTTATTATAAGTGATCTTGGAGGTCCACAGGTAGTTTATGATTCCATTATTAATACAAAATGTGGAACTAATCAAGGCCTCATTTCGCTTAACGTTTTAGATTCAAGCCTCATGTTCACATGGAGCACTGGCGACACTTCGGCTTTAATTGATTCTCTAGCTCCAGGTGCTTATTTTGTTTCAGTAGAGGATACTGCTCAATGTCAAACAATTATGAAAACAGAGATCAGTTCGTTCATTCCTGAGCCAACAGAGCTCTGTATGGTAAGCGTCGACACTGCTGCAGGACAGGTTAAGCTTTACTTCAGCTTTGACACTACTCAGAGCGTTTCCCAGTACAAGGCTTACAGAGAAGATGTCTCAGGCTTGAATCAATTTTTCGTTGGTTCTACAACGAGTAGCGGAGAGATTGTCGATACAAACTTGACTACGATCAGTGGGCCTCAACGCTACAGTATCGCACTTGAAGATAGCTGTTCAAATATTTCTGATCTCAGTGCAGCGCACCGTATTATTTACGTTACAGCTATTCCCCTTCCAACCGGCCCAATTAAAGTTAGTTGGACTGCTTATGAAGGATTTGAGCCTCTTCGTTATAACATATATAGAAGCGCTGATGGCGGCCCATGGACTGTAGTAAACGTTGTTGGAGCTTTCCAACAAACTTACTTTGATGGTAATTATCCAAAAGAGACTACTAACCTGCGTTATTTAATAGCAGCAGAAGCTCCAGAACTATGTGAAGGGAAGAGGCTTTCATTCTCCAATACATCGAATAATGCTTGGGACTTAATTTCGACTGGATTAGCAAGCAATCCGTCAGATATTGGTATCAGCGTATTCCCTAATCCATCTAAAGGAATCTTTAATCTTCGCTACACTGGACTTAATGATAAACTAAGTCTTAGAGTGACAAATTCTGCTGGTCAGCTAGTATATGTTAGAGAATTTGAAGCATTGGAAGGCGATGCAATAGAGCCTATAGATTTAAGAGGAATGTCTGTTGGAGTATACCATCTCCAAATTCAAACAGGACATCAAGTTTCAGTTACAAAGCTTCAGCTGCTTAAATGAGGATTTTAGTTTTTATTTCAGTTCTGTCGATCATGATGTTGGCTTCCTTTGGAGTGAAGGCGAGTTGTGATAGCACGGCATCTATTCCTACTTTGTCCTCTGTTTGCTCAAATGAAGATACTTTCCAAATTCAAGGGGCAGTTCCTAGTGGTGGAATCTTTTTTGGGACTGGAATTGTAGATACAAGTGGCAATTTCTTGGCTTCGCTTGCCGGAGTTGGGGTAAGTACCATCAATTATGTCTTTACAGATTCATCAGGATGTAGTGACACTACTTCACAAAGTATTGAGGTGAAGAGTATACCGAATGTAAGCTTAAGCAGCATCGACAGTTTGTGCCTCAACGATGCAAACATTACACTGACACAAGGCACGAGTACGCCGAATACAGGATTTGGTGTTTACTCTGGAAATGGAGTGATTAATGGGACTCAGTTTTCTCCTAGCTCCGCTGGAACAGGGCTTAGCTTAATCACCTTTACTTTCACTGATACGGTGAAATCTTGTTCCAATGATACGAGCAGAAATGTTTTCGTGAAGTCTTTACCAAGTTTGAGCTTCCCAAGCTTTTCAGACCTCTGTTTAGGAGATGATACGCTAGCGCTTAATTCTGCAACACCTTCTGGTGGAGCATACTATGGAGTTGGTGTTTTATCAGATAGTGCCTCATTTGTGCCAGATACGGTTGGTATTTTTAGCCTGACTTATGTCTACACTGATAATCTAAGTTCCTGTGAGAACTCGATTAGTACGAATTTGAGGGTGCGAGCCTTGCCATTGGTGAGCTTTAATCCTAGTTCCGACTTTTGTATTAATGACTCTGCAAGTCAAATTGTATCTGGAAGTCCAATTGGTGGTGACTATTGGGGCTCAGGGATAACGGATTCATCAGGTACTTTTTCACCGAGCTCTGCTGATACGGGGTTTCATAAGCTTCTCTATCGCTATGAAGATGCTTTTGGATGTAAGGCAACTGATAGTTTGGATATCAGGGTAAATGCGCTGCCCATTATAACATTCAATGCCCTTCCAGATATATGTTCGAATGCGTCTATACTGAGTTTAAATCAGGCTACTACCACCACTCTAGGGATTGGCAATTACTCAGGTTTAGGTGTTCTTAATAATCTGTTTTATCCTTCGATGGTAGCACTTGGAAGCAATACCATAAGCTACACATTTACGGATACTAGCACAAATTGCACGAATACAAATTCAGCTTCGATTGAGGTTCTAAATATCCCGAGTATAAGTGCTGTTACACAAGATGAATTTTGCGAAAATGCTGATGCTGATACAGTGGCTTTTCCAAACCCAAGTGGGGGCAAGTTTTTCGGTACAGGTATTTTATCTGATTCCTTGCGTTTTGATCCAGATACTTCTGGGGTGGGCGTCTTTTCTGTAGCTTACTTATACACCGATTCAAATGCATGCTCCAATACGATCAACTTTAACTTGATCGTTAACGCCAAACCTAATCCTAGTCTAGCGAGCCAAGCAGATCGCTGTGCTTCAGATTCGAGTTTTGTTTTAAGTGGGCAATCTCCTGCTGGCGGGGTGTTTTCAGGCCAAGGAGTTACAGGTTCCACTTCATTTGCGCCAAATACAGTTGGTGCTGGCTTGTATAGTTTAACATACAGTTATACCGATGGAAATAATTGTACCGATAGTACCAGTGCGTCGATACGAGTGAATGCAAATCCAGTCTTGAGCTTCTCTAGTATTCCTGACTTTTGTTCTGATGCTGGCAGACAAGATATGAGCGTATATGTTAGTGCAGATTCCAGTGGTACTGGAGCGTTTACCGGACAAGGAATGCTTGATTCCGTTCTGTTTAGCCCAAACCAAGTAGGGGTGGGAACTTATAATCTTAATTACAGCTATACCGACCTCAATAGCTGTAGAACTGATACAAGTATATCCCTTAAGGTCAATGCCATACCTAGTCTGAGCTTGGCTAATTTATCGGATTACTGTGTGAACAATGGACTTGACACATTGAGCTCAGCGACCCCATCCGGTGGGCGTTATTTTGGAACTGGAATACAAAACGATTCTATATTTAATCCAGCTGTCGCAGGCGTTGGAACTCATACTATATCTTATACCCTTACTGATGGTAATTCTTGCTCTGATACCATATCTACCAGCCTTCAAGTTTTTGCTATCCCAAGTCCTAGCTTCAGTATTAGCGCTAGTATTTGCGAGAATGGTTTTCCTCGTAGCTTAACAGGAACACCGAGCGGTGGTAGTTTTTCTGGAAGCGGAATATTTAATTCTACTTTTTATCCGGATTCGGTTAGCCCAGGAAATTATGAACTTGTCTATTCTTACACCGATAACAACTCATGTTCTTCTGCTGATACTCAGAACGTTACTGTAAGAGCAAAACCAAATGTTAGTATATCAAACATTCCAAATGTGTGCTATGAGGAAGGCTCCTTAGTCTTGAATCAAGGAAGTCCGGCAGGAGGTTTCTACACAATGAAAGGTGTGCTTGGTGCTTTCAGTCAAGACACTCTTGATTTGTACAGGGCAGGAGCAGGAACCTTTCAGGTAAACTACTATTATATCGCTTTAAACCTTTGCGTAGACACTGCGAAAACAACAATTAAAATCAATGCTCAGCCCAATGTAGGCTTGAGTTTAGCAAGTTCAGTTTGCGAAAATGTGGGGGCACTTAACCTCAATGGAGGCTCTCCTGCAGGAGGGACCTATTTCGGAAATGCAGTAAGTGCCGCACAATTCGACCCAGTGCTTGCAGGAAGAGGAACACATTCAATATCTTATACTTACACTGATGCAAATACTTGTAAGGATACTGCAACTTCAAGCATACAAGTTGACACAGCAACAACAGTTAGTTTAGGAGCCATTAATACGCTTTGTGAAAATGATCCGCCTTTATTATTGAATCAAGGAACGCCTTCTGGTGGTACTTATTCAGGAGTTCCTGGCTTAATCGGTGGAAATATCTATCCTAACCTTTCAGGGGCTGGAAATTTCACCCTGAACTACACTTTCATAAATGGGTTTGGCTGTACTAGTTCAGATACATCCTTAGTCAAAGTGAATGCAAAACCACAAGTGAGTATCGCGTCACAATGGAAAAGCTGTGCAGGAAAGGATTCCGTTTTACTTACAGGTGGTCTGCCAAGCGGAGGAAGGTATTCAGGAACCTATGTAGATACTAATGGCTTTTTCTATCCTGATTCTAGTGGGGTGGGAGCTTTCTTTTTGTCATACTCAGTTACAGATACTAACTCATGTACCAATACCCAAAGTCAGCTTATGGTCGTAAATGCGCTTCCGTTTGTTGGCCTGAGTGCATTGAGTGATAAATGTATTAATGAGCAAGCATTTATTCTTACTGGTGGTTTTCCTTTCGGTGCGGGTGGCCGTTATCGAGGAAATGCTGTCGATTCTGCAGGAATATACTCCCCAAGTATAGCTGGAGCAGGTCAGGACACAATATGGTATGTGTATACAGATGCCAATGCTTGTAGCGACTCTACCTTTCAAACAATTGAAGTCTTCGATTTACCCCAATTGGCATCTCAGTCTATCCCTGATGTTTGCCTAGGCAGCGATGCTTTTGATTTAAACTTTGTGAGCCCTGCAAATGGTCAATATTCTGGAAACGGAGTCATAGGTAATCAGTTCTTCAGCAGTATTGCTGACACTGGAATTCATCAGATTAATTATCAATTTACGGATTCAAATTCATGCGCCAACGATACCAATTTATTCGTGAGAGTAAATGGTTTACCTGACTCTCGAGTGACTCCAGACACTGCAGTCTGTAAAGATGTAGAACTAGATCTATCCGTTAGTGGAGGGATGGCTTATCGATGGGAAAATGGTTCGAATAGTTCCGATATTAAAATCCGTGTTCAAAGTTCAGAGGTTTATTCAGTTTCTGTGACTTCTGCTGAAAACTGTTTGAGGGTTCATCAAATTCAAGTCGACTTATTTGACACCTTGAGTGTTCGAACCAATGTAAGTAATGCTTTGTGCGGTGAGTCAGATGGTTCAATTTCAGTAAATGTATCTGGTGGGCAGATTCCTTATCGTTTTAAATGGAATAACGGGAATGAAAGCTCTGTGCTGTCTAACTTAAGTTCAGGTATTTACATCTTAAACATAAGTGACCAAAACCTATGTGAGTCAAGGGAAGTGATTGGCGTTTCAGATTTAGATGCTCCATTAATTAGCTTAGATAGCATTGCTAACAACGCTTGTTTTGGGGATACTTCGGGGTATCTTGCCTTGAGTACTTCAGGATCAGCAACATTTGTTTGGTCTGATTTTGAAGAGGGAGCAGTAAGGTCTAGTCTTTCTGCTGGAAAATATTTAGTAGAGCTTACTGATTCATTAGGCTGTAAACGTTTTGAGAATTATGAAATTAAAGAAGCGGCCCAAATCAGAATAGATATGACTCAGTATTTACCAAATTGTGGTCAGGCAAATGGATTGCTCGTTTCTGCTGTTTCTGGTGGTAAACCGGGTTATAGTTACAGTTGGAATACGGGAAGAACCTCAGATTCGCTTTCTGGAATTCCTTCTGGAGTATATACTTTGTCAGTAACAGATCAACAAGGTTGCATGGCGAGTCAAGAAAGTGTTTTGAGTGATTGGGGAGCGCCAAGTTTACAAATAGACTCAATCTTTAACACTAACTGTGCAGCTAGTCTAGGATCCATTTATGTTAGCTCTAATGACACTGGTGCCATTCAATATTCATGGTCAAGCGGAGCTTCAGGAGCTTCAATAACTGGTCTTGCAGAAGGAGAATATATAGTAAGTGCTACTGCTGCAAATCAGTGTAGAGCTATTAGAACTGGAATCATTCAAACTAAACTCGTTGATTTAAGTCAACTCTGTTTAGTGGGAACGGATTCATTGAATAAGTACAACCTGCTTAACTGGGATAACTCTGGAACTGGTGTTAGCTCCTGGAGAATATATCGTGCATCATTACTTAACTTAGATCCTGATCAGATTGCTGATCTTGCTGCAAGCCAAAGTACTTTTGTAGATTCCGCTTTGGAAGCTAATCGTTGGTCAACAGAGTATGAAGTAAAAGCAGTGAGTACCTGCGGAAGAGAGGCCTCTGTAAGTAATGTTCATCAGACAGTATTGCTTAGCTCTTCGAAGGATAGAAATAATTTTGTTAAGCTTAACTGGAACCTCTATGCAGGGGCGAATATTGACAAATATTTGATCTACAGGTATAGAACTAGCGCTGGACTAGAGCTCATTGATTCAGTAGGAGCACAAATAAGTAATTACACCGACTTAAATTCAATCGAAGAAGGAGGAGAGTATTATTATTTCGTTAGTTATCGCGGTGCTGAGGCCTGTAATGGAATTCAGTTAGGTAGCTCAAACCGAAGTATCAATTATGCTATAAAAGGCTTAGGAGTAGCAGAAATTGAAACTGCAGATTGGATGCTTTATCCAAATCCTGCGAGATCGAATATTAAGCTGAATTTCTTTGACTTAGAGCCTAGATTAGTTCACTATAAAATCATTAATTTGCCAGGAGCAGTTGTTCAGGAAAATTCGGAGATATTGTCAGCTGATGGCATTTTAGAATTAACTCTTGATGGAATGGCTCCAGGAACTTATTTTCTTCAATTAAAACCAGATGATGGAGTTTGGGAATTAAAGAAATTTGTAATCAATTAACTAAACCAAAGCTTGCCCTTAAAAGCTAATATAAAGTCTCTGTTTTTGCTAGTTATCTTGACCTTCAGTCAGGAAGCAATCATCGCGCAATGCGGCTTTAGCCCAAATATTTTTTCAAGTACGGGTAGCTTTTCATTTTGCCAAGGAAACAGCATTACGCTAAACGCGAGCCCTACTGCAGGAGCGCGCTTTTCATGGTATCGACAAGGAGTATTAATTTTCGGTCAAACAGGGTCGAGTATCAGTGTAAGTGATGCGGCTAATTATTCTGCATTAATCACGATTGCCGGATGTACGGATACCGCTTTTGCTACAACATCAATAAATGCACTTCCTACAGTGGCCTTAAATATTCCTGCCAATTTGAAAAGCGTGTGTTCTAATGTAGGATCCTTTAGTATTAATTCATATGCAAGTCCGGTTGGAGGATTTTGGATAATTAATGGCTCAGCTGCATTCCCTACTATCATTCCTGCTTTAGGAGCAAACACCTACGCTATTGAATATACTGCGACAAATATCAATGGTTGTTCAAATACAGCGAGAGATACGGTGGAGGTCCTAGCACAGCCTGCGATTAGCATCACTGCTGTACCTTCAATATGTGAGAATGAAGATCCATTTGATCTAAGTCCATATGGAAGCCCATCCGGAGGTACTTGGACTGGAGTTGGGGTGAATAGCTCAAATCTTTATAGTCCTTCAAGCTCTGGTTTGTTTACCTTGAGTTATTCTTATACAAACCCAAGTTCAGGATGCTCTGCATCTCAAACTACGCAGTCATTAGTGAATGCAGCTCCGAATGTTACATTTAATCCTTTCATACTGCCGGATCAGTGTGAGGGAGAGCCAGCAAATTCACTTTCTAATTTTGTTTCTCCTACGCCAGGATCAAGTCTGTTCAACAGCACATTCGAAGGTCCAGGAATAATTAATCCAAGTACTGGTTTGTTTTTTCCAGATTCTGCCAATATTGGAGATAGAGACACCTTGTGGTATACTGCAATTAATACTTTAACCTCTTGTGCCGATTCTGCTTTTTCTTTGATTACGGTTAACCCTAAGCCCATTGTTGATCTTAGTTTACCTGATTCAATTGTTTGTGAGAATGAAGCCATTTTTACCTTAACAGGTGGAAGTCCGAGTGGAGGTAGTTACATAGGTCAAGCTGGAAATGTGGTTAGTGGAAGATATAACCCTGGTTTTGCTGGCCCTGGACTGGATACGGTATATTACTTGTTTTTCGACTTTAATGGTTGTTCTGATGCGGCGGCTCAAGCAATAGACGTAAAATCAACCCCAAGCCCAAGTTTGGTCAACTTACCAACGGTGTGCGAAAATGACTCTGCAGAGACTTTAAATCAAGGCCTTCCGCTAGGTGGAGTATATTCAGGGAATGGAATTATAAACGATACCGTATTTGACCCAAAACTCAATAGGGTTGCTGTTGGTCCTAACCAGCTTCGATATACCCTGATAGATTCTTTCGGTTGTCAAGGAAGTGTTTTAGGCACAATTCAGGTTAATGCAAAGCCTGTAGTGAATTTCAGCATGGACCCAAACCTTTGTACAAATATTGAGTTAGTCGATCTTAACAATAATGATGAAATCTTTGCCGAACCTGCTGGGGGTAGCTTTCTTGGCGACTCCGTTTTGAATGACACCCTCTATCTTTTCGGATATGAAGCTGATAGTATCTACAATATCTCCTATACTTATGCTGATGGATCGGGCTGCCGTGATACTAGCGTATCATTCTTTCAGATGCATCGACCACCAGCATTTAATATTGAATCTAGGGGAACAACCTGCATCGACGTTCCTGTAAATATTAGTGTCGTTGAAGAGTATCAATATGTTTGGTCAACAGGCTCTTCTGAGCAGAGCATAAATCCTGAAATCACTTCAGACTCAAGCTTTTATGTAACCGTATCCGATTTTTTCTGTTCAAACGATGACTCGGTCTTCATTGAGCTCATTCCTCCTTCACTAATTGTAGCACTTTCTGATAGCTTTAGCACAGCCTTCGAGACTCCGATGACATTCGAGCCATTGCTTAATGATTCTGGTAGACTGGGAAGTATTGAAATTCTTTCAGGGCCATTTAATGGAGATATCAATATCACGGATGGGAAAATAATAGATTATTCTCCTGATTCTGAGTTTAGAAGGGTTGATACTATCAATTACAGGATATGTGATGAAATCTGCTCTAATATATGCTCTGAAAATGTCGTCCTGTTGAACGTACTCGGAGATCCTTATGCCTTTATTCCAAATGCCTTTACTCCTGATGGTGATGGAACGAATGACAATTTTGTGATTCCTGGAATTGAAGCTTACCCTAGCAATTCTTTACGCGTATTCAATATTCAAGGTGAAATGGTGTTCTCCTCTGAGCCATACAACAATGAGTGGGATGGAACACTTCAGAATGGTTCCTTACCAGGAATTAAGGCTATAGTCCCAGATGGCACTTATTATTACGTTTTAAGTTTAGGAGAAGATAAGCTTAGCGGTGATTTAGATATTAGAACGAGATGAAACTAATAAAGTACATATCGATTCTATGCTTACTACTCGTTGGGAGTTTTGCTAATGCACAAACAGAGCCTAATGTTAATGCTTATATCTATCATTTGCCACTGATCAATTCGGCAAGTATTGCTCGTAACTCCAATTTTAACTTTGCCTTACTTCACAAAAGTCAATGGGTACAATTCGAAGGAGCTCCAAGCTTTCAAATGTTGGAGGCTAACATGCCACTCGACGAAGCGAATTATGTTGGACTTACTATTCAGAACCGAAGTATTGGAATCAGAACTAATCAAGCCCTTGCGTTTAACTATACCTATAAAGCTAGATTGGACTATGATGGTTTTATAGCCTTTTCACTTTCCCCTGAACTGAGGTTTTTTAACGAGCAACAAAGTACGATTCAAACTGATTTTGCAAATGATCCCTTATACAGTTACCAGGATCAAAGCTTTCTTACAGCCAACACTAGAGTAGGAGCACTTCTTTATTACAAGAAGATATATTTTGGGATTTCAACTCCTGCACTCCTCACAAACAGTTACAATTCTATAAGTAACGGGGGTAGTGTTCGTTTTGACATGTCTGATGTTCAATGGAACTTATATGCCAGCTATGAAACACTATTGAACAGGGCACTATTCTTTTACCCGGCTGTTTTGGCGAAGGTCACTCCAGGAGCACCGGTGCAGATTGACTTAAATGCATATTTCAACTATCGAAGAAAATTGGGTTTCGGACTGAGTTATCAAGCACTTAACAACCTTTCAGCTTTATTCGACTATCACTTCAAACAGGAATACAGAATTGCCTACGCTTATACTCATAATTTTTCAAGTTTGGCGAGTTTTACACCTTTTGGAAGTCATGAGATATCCTTTATTTATGGGATAAAGAATAAGGTTAGCAATAACTATAACCTGCATAAAATTCTGAAAAAGCGCAAGTCTGCTGAAACCACAAAGCGGGCTAAAATACCTAAAAAGCTCAAAGAGACTGATAAGGTCGGTACCAAATGGAAACGCCGTCAGCCTTACCACTAGTCTTCTGGATCCTGCGCATAGCTGTACCTTTTTCTTAGCTGCACAAATTTAGCTTTGACACTTGATTGAAGCCTTTTATTATGGCTGTTTGCTGTTCCTCTGTTGGTTGTCCTAGATCAGGGCTTCAAATTATTTAGTCCATGTGATGAACGAGCTTTGAATCTCAGAGCTGTGAGTTCAATCAAGCGAGTTCAATGAACTAATCAAAGGCTGCACCAGAAGTGAAACTCTAATAAGAGAAAGAGTATAGTATGAATAGAAGCGTAGGAAGCTAGCTTTAGATGCTCGAAAGCACTAAGCTTTTGGCTTGTCTTCTACACTTTTAGCAACCACGTAATTACGGATGAAGTTTTCAACTGGGAACAGAATCAAACCGAGAATCACGTTCAGCATTACCTTAATAAACACGATCGGTCCAACTGTAGCTTCAACGTTGTCCTCAACATAGTTAATACCATATTCGAACACGATAATCACTGCGATAGAAGCTAGAATAGTTGCGGTTCTAGAACCACCAGTTTTTCTTCCGTAGAATACGGCCAGAGCTAACATCACTAAGATGATTACAAACTGAAGAATATAGAACTGAATACTCATGTAAAAGGGTATCTCTATGCTAAATGGATAGCTCAGGATTGCGCTTTCTATTTTGTCAGCGTTAATTGCTTTTATCTGGAAATCGTACTTACCAGCATCAAGATTTGAGAAAAATGCTGAAGACTGGTTGCTAGGAGTAGACCATTCTATGTCTGACTCTTTCTGACCTAACAATCTAAACTGATAACGAAGTTTATCAGGACTCTTAAGACTAACTCCTAAGTAATCAAAAGTTAAGTTGTTTTCAAGTGGGCCAAATTTGCTATCAACTGGGAAGACCGTATCTGTTTGGTTAATTTTTAGTCCTTCAAGATTTACTGTAGGTTTAGTAGGATTTATTTCTTCCAAATTAGGGTTGTATTTCACAGCACCTAGAATAGTTCCAAACCACAAGTTGTCATTATTATCCTTTGCAATGGAATTCGGGTTAATCTCGACACCTATAAAACCTTCAGTTTTGGTGTAATGCGTAAAGGACACATTGTTCTGGTCGAATTTTTCAACCCCATAACTTGTTCCAATCCAAATATTATCATCCTTATCAGGAATAATTGCATAAGGGGTAGAGGAGTGGAGTCCATGTGTTTCATTGTAATTAGTGAAGTTCTCTCCGTCATATTTGTATAGACCACCTGTATAGCAACCAAACCAGAGGTTTCCTTTTGAGTCTTCCGCTGCACTAAGAACAAATTGGTTATTCATTCCATCTTCTGGGCCCCAAATTTTAAATTGCTCGCCATCGTAACTGGTAAGTGAGCCACCAAGCACAGCAAACCATAAGGTGCCGTCGCTTGCTTTGTGTACTTTAAAAACGTTGTTTCCACCAATGCTGTCTTTTTCTTGGGTGAAAAGCGTAAGTCTGTTCGTTACCTGATCAATTTTAACGATTCCTGTTCTGGTCCCTAGCCAAATATTTCCATCGTTGTCTTCGTTGATCGAATAGATCATATCCTTGATGTGAGCCTCGATATCAACCCTTTCGTATCGACCAACTTTTGTTCTTTTAAATAGACTTCCTTCAGCCGTGCCAAACCAAATATTTCCTTTGCTGTCTGGGAATACTGCATACACTGGAACATCCGATAAGCTTGGGATCTTATATTGTTTTGTGCTAAGAGAGTCGTTGTTAATATCATCTGCATTAAGTAGTTGAGTTACCCCTCTATTGGTTCCTAGCCAAATGTTCGACTCTCTATCTGCCGCTACAGACCATACGATATTGTTATTCAGGCCTACACTTTCGTCATATAAGACAAAGTGTTCACTGGTGTACTGGTTCAAGCCAACATCAGTACCAATCCACATGGTGTTTTCACGGTCATAGAATAAACAGTTGATAGAGTAGAAGCTAAGACCTTGTTCCACATCATAGTGGGTAAAGTCTAGTTTGCCATCTTCGTTTCTCGTACACTTTACAACACCTTTATTTCCCGTACCAATCCAAATGTGACCCTTAGTGTCTTTTTCAAGGCAGGTCACGGCATCAGTATTCAAACCATTGGAGGCATTTACATAGGAGTATTTAACTCGGTTGTTTTTTGGATCAAGGTCTGAAATGTCGTCAAACTCAAGAATGCTAATTCCATAATTAGTAGCTACCCATACATTACCATTAAACTCAGTGATCTGTTCAATATTGGAAGAGCTTAAACCATTTTCTTGAGTGAGGTGAATCGATTGAATTGAATCGTTCATGAGGTCTGCTCCTGGAAAAACAAATACTCCTTGGTTTTCAGTACCAATCCACAAGTTGCTTTTTGAATCGAGGTAAAGGGTATTAATGAAATTCGATTCTTTAATAATAGAGAACTGAATTCTTTTTACTTGATCTGCTGCAATGTCGTAGTAGAACAAACCACTACCATCAGTGGCAAATAGAATAACGTTTCTTGCGGTGTCTTCAACAAATGCACGAACTTCTTGATAAGAGTTAAAGCGTTCAATTTCAAAGGACTCAAATTCATCCATTCCCTTGTCATAGCGAGTAATTGAACCACCCCAGTGCCCAAACCATAGGTTTCCTTTACTGTCCTTGAAAGTAGCCGTCACCCAATCTTCTGCAAGGCTATCATTTCTATCGTAGTTTATAAACTCGTATCCATCCCATACTGAAAGTCCAGAAATTGTTCCAACCCATAGCTTTCCGTAGTCGTCTTGTACCATGCTCTGAACTTGGGATTGGGCCAAGCCATGTTCAACACCGTACTGAACGAAGTTAATTACCTGCCCATTGGAGCTCAAGCCGAGGCTCAATCCAAATAAGAGGAGAAATAATTTAGACATCTTCATTATAGTAACTTACATTTTCGATTCTTCGAGGAACCTATTGAACTCTGCATAGAATTCTTCCTCATCAATTTCTTCATTGTTTTTTATGAATGAGTCGAAGAAGAACCAATTAGTGATTATTCCATACTCATCCTTACGGCCATCATGCTTTACGATGAATCGTTTTACTTCATGAATGTTAGAACCATATTCACTTTCATAGATTCTAACATCTCTATTAACCTGAAAAATACTGTCAATGGAAATACTGTCGAGAAGTGCTCCTTTTCTTAGAGAAAGGGAAACTGATCTTGCGATATCGTTAAGTCTTTTTGCTCCCTCAGAAACATCAGCTACTTGTCTATTACTCTTCTGACGATCAAGGTTAGGAAGGAAGGTCTCAAAAATTACATTATTGATGTTTCTATTTTTTAGCAATACATTTTCGATTTTGCTGTAATCAGTGCTATCTCCAATGAGCATTGAAGAAGCTAATCTATAACGACTGTCTTTGATTTCATTTCTAGTTTGTGCAAGCTTGTGTTGTTCAGCTCTCTCTTTATATCTTTCTAGCAGCTGATCAATCCCTTTTTCTTCAGCCTCAATTTCTTCTGCTTCAATTTCTTCAAAGCTTAACTCAGCATCAGCAAGAACTTCTTCTTCCTCAACTACTGGCTTGAATACACTTGCCATAAAGTTTTCACGTACTCCAGGTCTGTTTCTGAACCCACCAGTAACCGGATTGAAGTTTACTTCACTGTAAGCATTAGCAAATGCATTGTTCTCAAGTTTATCATCCTTAAGCTTAAACATCTCAACCGTTTCAGCGGTATGTTCTTCTTTTCTTAAATCTTGTTCTTCCAGCGCAGTTCTGGTATCTACATCAATATAGGTCTCATGGTGTTTCTCCTCAGCAAAACTCAATTGATACTTACTGTTGTAAGGAATGTTGATCTGGTATTCTCCTTTTCTGTTAGTAAGAGTTGAATCAACAATCGCTGTGTCATTCCTAAGGTAAACCTTTACATTATTCATATAGCCACCTGAATTCTTCTTCACTCTTCCAGACAGCGTTAAGAGAGGTTTTTCAAGAGGAGTTTCTAACATTCTGTTAAACTCATATCTCACTTTTACATCTGGTTCTAATGCATCCGCAATAGGATCAAAAACAAAACGATCTCTAGGTTTATCAAATGCTAAAGGATTGATATTATCGTTTGCACGAGCATAAAGCACCATGTCCTGAAGTTCTAACTCACGATTTTTGTAGCTGCTGTCAGCATCAGTGAATAACTGGAAGTATGCTTCGAAGTAATCATCATCCATGAATTTAACTTCTAGTTCTCGGTCATAAGGAGCATCAAGCTCATATTGACCGGCATTGTCAGAGGCAGTTATCTGAATAATATCATTTTCTTCCATCAAGAATACCTGAACATCTTTCAAACGTTTGTCATTCATGTCTCGAATCTTTCCTTTTACGGTAAGGAAGGTGTTTTCTACAGTGTAAACTGGGATTTCATCTAGGCCTTCGCTAGTATCTTGTTCAGCCAACTGTTCAAATGGAGCACGAGTAACTACATCTCTTAAATCGTCAAAGGCAGATTGACTTATTTGGAATTGATCTTCCGTTTGCGAGTAGTTTAATACTTCAAATGGAAGTTGTTCGAATCCTATTGGATTAGTGATCTCTGGCAAGTCTTCTGAGAATAGTATGATTGGAGGGCTTAATGCATATTTATCATCGTACTGCGCTTTTGGAACCTTGGTATTAATATCCATAAAGTGTTTGTAGAAGCCTTCCTTGCTGCTGTACATTCTATAGGATTTATTAAGCTTCAATTTCGCTTCATAACGGCCTTTGTTGTCACTTGTGTCTCTAAATACTTCAAGGCCATCTTCCATGAAAATTAGCTCTACATCACCAAGTTTTTTTCCTTGACTGTTACGAGTAACTCCTGTCAAAAGCACACTTCCAGTTGCTTCTCTAGCAGAAGGCTCCTCTCCAAGAGTTCGTTTGAATACAGCAGCTACGGTTTCATCAGATTCAAATTGTGATGATGCGTCATTATAAAAGAACTTCTCAGTAGGTCTGTTAAATGCTTGAGGATTATGCAATTCATTTAAGGTGTCAAAAAGCGTAACGTTTGTATTTAGCACATTTAGCTTTTCGTCGTTGACCCTAGAATCAACCTGAATAAATGACTCATGGAATCCTGGCGATTCGTATACAATGTTTAGGGTTTTGTTTATCGGGATATTTAAATCAAAAATGGAATCACCAGCTGGGACAAGTTTTGTGAAAAGAACTGTGGAGTCGTTCTCTATTACCTTGATTAGGGTCCCGCCTATGTTCTTGTCATTTTCAGCAAATAATCTTCCAATCACTTTCATGCTGTCATAAATGGGCGTGTTTAGCTTCTCGACAAATCGATCGTTTACTGGTACGATACCTTCAAAACCAGTTTTTTCTGCGTTGTAGGCAATTTTCAAGGTAGGGCGCTTAAAGGCTCTTGTGTTGAGATTAGAATCCAGCGCAGCGAAAACTTCTGTCTCATTTTGATAGAAGTACTCTGACTCAGTGGCGGTGCTATCTACTTGTGAATTTACCGTGAAGAACGTATTGTGAATCTTTGGTGATTCGAAGCTGATTTTCACTTCCTCCTCTTGCAATGGAGTTTCAATTTCATAGCTTCCGTCTTCAGCCGTATAGCTAGAATCCAAGATTTCTCCGCTCTTACTTACAGCAAAAACCTTCACTTTAGAAACCAAGCTATCAGCTTCACCCTTCAAGTTTCCTTGAACTACCAGTGCTCCGACGTTTGGCTTTTGGAGAGCATCAAGATAGGCTGAAAGTAGTTCATCGTTTTGCCTGAATTGATCGTAATAGTCGTAGAATGATATTTCGGTGATTGGACTTTTTCTAAATGCCTTTTCGTTCAATTCAAAACTATCGGAAAGCATAATTTCCGATGGAGGGCTGTAGTAATAGTCGAGCAGTTCCTTTTTGTAAGGTAGTTCAGTGTCGAATGAAAAATAGATTTTGTAGTATCCTTCTTTCTCGAAATACAAACGATACTTCGACTGGTAGGCTAAGTCAATATTGTAGGCTCCACGACTATTAGTGCTTATGGTGTCGATTACACTTCTGCCCAAACTGTCCATCAGGATAATGCGAACACCTTCCAATTTTTGGCCTGTAGAGTTTTTGACTTTACCACTAACTTTTAATCTCCCATTTTCAATCGGGGGAACAAAGGCGAGGAGTATTGCCAAAAGGCTTGAAAGTATGAGGCACTTCCAGTTACAGTTCATTAGTATCAGGCGACATTTGCAGAATTTCAAAGGTAAACATTTTCGAGTGCTTCACAAGCCTCATTTACCACCTGGCTTTTCCTCCCAGAATCTATTTTGAGTGTCCTTTGTTTTTGCTCTAGTAATCTCCTGAAAGTAGCGCTCAATACCGCTTTCGGGATGAAAGGCTGGGCTTTGTATAAGCTTTCCTTTCGGGTCGATCAAGTAGTAGGTAGGAACAGCGAGAACTTGGTAGTCCTCTTTGATCTCTTCAAAACCGTTGAAATGCAAGAAAATCCAAGGATATTGCTCCTGTTCTTGGAATTCTTGGGCTCTAGAGAGGTTCTTGTCGATGGATATGCTTACAAATTCGATAGAATCCCGATATTTTGGATAGAGTTGATTCATCATTTTCATACTGCGCATGCATGGAGCACACCAAGTAGCCCAAAAATCTAGGTAAACGTATTTGCCTCTTAAGGAGGACAAGCTCAAGTTTTTGCCGTTAAGTTGGGGGAGTGAAAACTCAGGGGCTTGGCTTCCCAAGGCTAATTTGTCCGATTTGCTTAGCAGATTATCAATGATAAGTTTATGCTCTTCTATTTGCGTCTTTGACTTGATCTCTAAGAGCATTTTACGTGTGTCATTGTCTTTAAATCGACCATTTACTGTGTTGAAATAGAGCTCTTTAATCATCACTAACTCTCGCAAGTCATCGTTCTTCAAAAAGGCATGATTCTTAAGTACATTGTCTAAACTATCGACACTCGCATGCTTTTCAACGGCTAGAATCAGCCTCACTTCGTCATCAACAAAATAGAAGGCTTTGAAGAAGTCTTTATAGAACTCCTTGAAGAACTTCATATAAGCATCGCTACTGTAGTTTATCTTCTTTGAATCAAAGTAGTCATTGTAAATTTGCTTTTTACTGTGACTTGAGATCAGATCCAACAAACCGAGTTGCGCTTCTACATAATCTAAATAAAATCGGTTTTGATATTTCAAAAAACCTGGAATCACATCTCGTTTGAAAGTGTCGACACGGGTTTTTGCCCCTCTTCGAAGAATAAGCATAAAATGCTCTTTTATGAAAGTGTCATACTCTCGATTGAACTTCAATATGTGCGCATTTAGCTTCTCATCTTCAGGAGCAGCAAGTTCAAGGTTTACAGGGTATCTATCGTTTAGGTTTTCATTCTTAATTCCTTTATATTCAGGAATTTTTACCTGGTATTCGATCTCAGGTTCTAGGTAGATCAAGGAGTAAACTTTGCCAATTTCAAGCTTGAATAATTGAACCTTTTCAGATTCAGAATACACAATGAAACTCCCATCCTCCTTAACAATATCTGAGGATGAGATTTGAGACTTATTGCTTATGAAATCTGAAGTAAAGCTTAAGCCAACCTTCTGGCCTATGTAATCTGGTGCCGAACCTTTAATGATGCTTTTTGCAAAAGCAGATTGAAATCCAAGAAAGAGAAAAATTAGGCTAAAACAAATGCCTCGCACCATCTGGAATAAATTGTTTGAAGTCTCCTCCATGTTTTTGGATTTCTCTTACGATGGTTGAAGAAATTCCCGAATACTTGCCTTCGCTGAGTAGGAATATACTTTCAACCTCCGAATTTAACTCCCTGTTTACCACTGCGATGTTCTTTTCGAACTCAAAATCGCCAGGGTTTCGTAATCCTCTGAGCAAAAAGCGTGCTGATTGTGACTTACAATAATCAATGGTTAAACCTTCATACTGGTCAACCACAACTTGGGGGATATTTTTGAAGCTTTCCTCTAAAGCTTGTAGGCGAAGTTCAAATGGGTTTTGATAGGTTTTAGCAGAGTTTAAACCAATGGCTACAATAATCTTATCGAACAATGGAAGCGCTCTTTTTACGATTTCTTCATGGCCAATAGTGATTGGGTCAAAAGAACCTGGAAATACTGCTATTTTGCTTCCTTGCATTACTCAAATGTATTCAAAAAACGAGAACTGAACTTTACCGTATTTCCTTGTTTTAATCAATTCCTTGAATTGACTGAACTCAGATTTGCTGTCATGTTCAAGCACTAAAATACCGCGCTCTGTGAGCAATTGATTCGAGAAAACAAGCGTGACAACTTGCTCGTAATTCGCATAGTCATAAGGAGGGTCCATGAAAATTAAATCAAACTTGCGTTTAGACTTGCTCAAAAAGGATTCAACTTCTGCTTGAAAACTGATAATCCCAAGCTCCATCTCTTTAGACATATGATCCACGAAGCGTATGCAGGAAACATTTTGATCTACGGAGGTGATGTCTTTACAACCCCTTGAGCCAAACTCATAGCTAATATTGCCTGTTCCACAAAACAAGTCTAAGACACTTATTTCGTCGAAGTAGTACATGTTGTTAAGCACGTTGAAAAGGGCTTCTTTTGCGAAGTCGGTGGTAGGCCGAACAGGGAGGTTTTTTGGCGCTTGAATAAACTTTGACTTGTATTTTCCGCTGACTACTCGCACAAGTGAAGCTGAATAAGGGAGTGATAAGTCAATTGATTTTCAGGAATAAGATTTGGCGGAAGCTTCAATTGGGAATCAATCGATCGCCTATTCACAGAACCAAGGTAAGTTCCTAATTGCTCGATTTGGCTCTGACTAAAAGATCCAGATAGCTTGCAGTTAATATGCTGAGTCGGGATTTTAAGCGTTTCGGCCACATGGGCTATGTGATAGAGTGGGTCTTGATTACCGTAATTCTGAAAAGCATTATAAAATTGTAAATCTTCTGCATTAAACACGGCTAGGTCGATCCTTGATGAATCTAGATTCACATACATAACAGTTTCATCATGTTGAGCTTGTTCTAAAGAACAGAGGTAAATGAAAAAACTTGCATGGTGGCCAATAGAGACCTGATTGATTTTAGATTCCAATTTAGTGATCAGCTCAGTTTCAACAGCATAAACAAGATTTGCAGAAACGGAAGGGAGATTGTCCCAACGTATGTCCTCTATTTTAAGCTCAGTATCATTAATCAAGTTCATATAGTCGGCCACTGCTTTTTCCTCAAATATTGACTCTGGAATAAGACTGGCTGTTCTATTGGCAATGGCTACTAAGGTTTTTGATTCTTGAATTTTACCTAAGCGATTAAGAAAGTCTTCAAGACTGCTATTATTACTGTCCAGTAGTCGGCAGACTTTAAGGTTCAATGGGTCAATAAACACTGCCCTAAAGGCCTTTTCGGAAAGCTCTAAATAAAGGTGATACCTGCTGTGAGATTCAGCTTGGTACTCCGGATCTATGAATTCCAGAGGCTCCATATTTTAATTTAATCCTTGGATTTACTCTCCCCAGTTTCCACTGGTGGAAGCATCACTCATCTTACCAACTATCAAATCTTTTTCTTGTTTGATAAGCCTTTTGTTCATGCCGGTAAGGACAAGTTCTTTAGGTGCTTTAATCTCGAAGACAGGCACCATCACATTGTTTTTTTCAATTTCACCTGCGTTTACAATAAAACGCTCGCCATCTGAAAATGGAATCAAGTCGAGCTCCAAAGGATTTAAAGGAAGCTTTCTGTCTTTTAAATAAGCCTCATTGAAGATGCTCTTACTTGCTGCTTCGAAGCTGGTGTCACGAGAAATGATTCCCATTTCTAATGCTGTTTGTTCCGTTAAAGTATCCGGAACATTTCCAATGGATTTTACAATAGCAATTGAATCTTCATTGATAAACTTCATTAGGCTGTCGACGTTGCCACAATAAGAACCATAAACTCCTTTGTAAGCTATTTCTGCTGCTCGCAAATCTTTTAGCCTTTGAATCACTTGGGAGTATCTTCTGTCTTTTTCAGTGTTGAATTCAATCGGATCCATGATCGATTTATAATTTAAGGCTAGAAGTCCAGCGGAGATTGCCAGAAGAACAGCAATTACAATTGGCTTGAGTTTGCCTTTAAAAATATCAAGTGCAGCCAATATTGCTACCACTCCTGCAATCGTAAAGCCAATGGCTCCAAGCAGAAAGATATTATTCTGTCCGGAAGTGAAGGTGAATATTACCATAGCGAGCCCTATCGCTGCTAATGCTGCTGCTGCTCCAATTTTGTTGATAGATGCTGAGTTCATATAGTTCCGTTCGTGTTGTTCTAACTAGCTTCGAATGCGCACAAACTTACAATTTTTTCTATATGAGTTTAGCCCATTTGAAGCGATACAAAGCCAGCTTTTGTAGCTACATTTGAAGGATCTTGGATAGCATCTATAAACATCTGATTCGAGCCTTCCCTTTTGAGCCAACAACAGACCAGTTTGAGGCACTTCGTGCCTTGTCGGTTTTTCTTGATCCAAATTCAAAAAAGGATGTGTTTGTACTTCGCGGTTATGCGGGTACAGGAAAAACAACCTTGGTGAAAGCCTTGGTAGAAACCCTTTTCAAGATAAAATTGAAATATGTTTTAATGGCTCCAACAGGAAGAGCGGCAAAAGTCTTAAGTGCCTATTCGGGTAAACGGAGTTCAACAATCCACCGAGCAATTTATCAGCAAAGAGCTAATTCTGAAGGAGGACTGAATTTTTCTCTGAAGGAAAACAAGAGAACCAACACCCTTTTTATAGTAGATGAGGCTTCCATGATTTACAGTGAGGACGACACATTTGGAGAGCAGAATAACGTCTTAGCGGATCTCATCGACTTTTGTTTTTCATCCTCTGGATGTGCCCTTATGTTTATTGGTGACTTGGCCCAGTTGCCTCCAGTGGGTTCGCTTTTGTCTAAAGCCATTTCTCCGCGGAGGTTGAAAGAGAATTTTGGCCTAAGTCCCTTATATGCCGACATGAGGGATGTCATGCGTCAAAGCCTAGATTCAGGGGTGCTGAAGAATGCTACGAAGATTCGTACTCAGCTCGCCGAAAAAGATTACCAACCACAACTTGAAATTGGATCAGATTTCGAAGCGATAGACGGAACGGAACTTGAGGATGTTTTGGATTCTTATTACGGTCGTGATACCTATCAATCGAGCTTATTTATTACCCGATCTAATAAAAGAGCGAATCTCTTCAATCTTCAAATTAGGTCGAGAATTTTACAAAGAGAATCTCAGCTTGATGCTGGAGACCTGCTGATGGCAGTTCGGAACAATTACTTCTGGCTTGATGATCAATCGGATGCAGGTTTTATTGCCAATGGTGATATGCTAGAAGTGGAAAAAGTAGTTTTTACCGATGAGGAAATGGGCTTCAAGTTTGCACAAGTGGATGCTCGTTTGATCGATTACCCTGAAATGCCTGCACAGCGCATCATGCTCATACTGGATAGCTTAACAAGTGAAGGTCCCTCCTTGAGCCAAGAGCAACAAATGCAGTTGTACAAAGGAGTTTTGGATAAATATGCCGACAAAGGGAGGGCTGAAAGAATAAAGCTGATTTCTGAAGACCCTTATTTTCATGCCTTACAGGTTAAGTATGCTTATGCAGTTACTGGACATAAGTCTCAGGGTGGGCAATGGGATACAGTTTTTATCGACCAAGGTTTTCTCACCGATGAAATGTTAGGTCAGGAATATTTGCGCTGGCTTTACACAGCAATCACCAGAGCCAGTGAAAAAGTATATTTGGTGAACTTTAGTCCAAATTTTTTAGTCTCTTGAAAAAACTATTTGCTCGATTTGTTGCCTGGCTTGGTGGAGGTTGGACCATGGAAAACAATATCCCAAAGGATATGAAAAAGTGCGTGATTGTAGCCGCACCTCATACCTCAAATTGGGATTTCATTTATGGACTAGCAGGGTTATGGATACTCGGGAATAGAATCAGGTATCTTATAAAAAAAGAGGTGATGGTTCCACCACTCAGTTGGTTCATTAAGTGGAGTGGAGGTATTCCAGTAGACCGTTCAAAGAATAACAACATGACCCAAGAACTGGTTGATCTTTTGGATGGAAATGAGGACTTATTCTTGTTGTTTCCGGCAGAGGGCACCAGGAGCTACGTGAATAAATGGAAAACAGGGTTTTACAAGGTTGCGCTCGAAACGGGATTGCCTATAGTTTTGGGTTATCTCGACTTTGAGAAAAGAACTGGAGGTTACGGAGCTTGGTTTCAACCAACGGGTGATAAAAAGAAGGATTTTGAGTTTATAGAGGAATTCTATAAAACAAAAAAAGGGAAGCACCCCGAGAAGTACAACCCTTTAGTCTTTGAAAGAGAGGAGTAATTTACATTACCACAAACTCTCCATTCATCATTCCATAGTGGCCTGGGAAAGTACATAAGAACTTATAGCTTCCTTTTGCTGGAGCAGTAAATTCAATAGTCACTTCTTCTCCACCACCAAGAGTTTTAGTGTTTGCGATCACCTCATTCACTTTATCAGCTGGGATGTAATCTTTGTCTTTAGCAGTAATTGCAGCCATAGCAAAAGCTTCCATGTCGACCCCTGCTTGGAGTAAAACCCAATTGTGTCCCATTGCTTCAATTGGCATCTCACCAACATGCTTCAATGTGAGCTTTACAGTTTGACCTTCATAAGCCTCTAAACGTGTAATGTTGTACTTCATTTGGTCAGTTCCTTCAATTGTTAGTTCAACAAATTCAGGAATGTCTAAAGGGTTTTCTTCTTCCACCTCTTCAGGTGCCAAAAGCATACCTTCTTTTACTTCTTCTTTTGGAGCTTGTTCAGAACCTCCTCCACATGCTGCGAAAAGCACAGTGGCCATGATAATTAGGATATTTAAATACTTCATATTTTGATTGTTTTAAGAGAAGACAAATATGAGCATCAAATGTTGCTTAAAAGTGCTCTTTTATTAATATTTCCAGCGTTTGGAAATTTCAACGAGCGAGAGCATAATAGGAACTTCGATTAGCACTCCTACCACAGTAGCTAATGCTGCACCTGATTCTAAACCAAAAAGAGCAATAGCAACTGCAACCGCTAGTTCAAAAAAGTTACTGGCACCAATCATCGATGAAGGGGCACATATTTGATAAGGTAGCTTAAGAAACCTACCACTAAACCATGATAGGAAAAAGATGAAATAGGTTTGGATGCTCAGTGGAATTGCAATAAGCAAAATATAAAGTGGGTTCTTGATTATTTGGTCTCCCTGAAAGGCAAAAAGTAATACTAGGGTAAGTAACAAGGCTATTATTGAAACGGGCTTTAATCGGGTTAAAAACCGCTCTCTAAACCAGGTTTCTCCAAATTTCTTTATGAGTATTCTATTCGCTGCATATCCCGCAATTAAGGGGATTAACACAAAGGCTAGGATAGAGGTGATGAGTACATTATAAGGGATGCTAATCCCAGTAATTCCCAATAAAAATTGCACTACTGGGATGAATGCAAAGAGCAGGACGATATCATTTACAGAAACTTGTACCAAGGTATAATTAGGGTCGCCAGAGGCTAAATAAGACCAAACAAAAACCATAGCTGTACACGGAGCAGCTCCTAGTAAAATAGCCCCAGCAATAAACTCGCTTGCTTTTTCAGGGCTTAACCAAGCCGAATACAATTGATTGAAAAATAACCAGGCAAAAAATGCCATGCTAATAGGCTTGATTATCCAATTGACGATTAAGGTTAAGCTCAAACCTTTCAGGTTATCCCCAATCCTACCTAAGGAGCCAAAATCTATTTGAACCATCATAGGGAAAATCATGAACCATATGAGTATGGAAACTGGGATGTTTACATGCGAGATTTCCCATGAAGCGATTACTTTAATTTGATCTCCCGATACGCTTCCAACAAGGATTCCTACCACGATACACAAGAGAACCCAAACACTTAGGTATTTTTCGAAGAAGGCAATTTGTCTTTTACTTTTTTCCAATGGACAATGTTTTAATCAAATAGTGTAGTTCTGTTCCAATCTGAAGGGCCGTCTTTTGATATTCTACGAGCTCAGATTTAGTTCCGTCAAATCGCTTTGGGTCTTGATAATGCAGGGAAAACCTGGCACTGGCTCCAGGAATAAAAGGACAATTTTCATCCGCATGATCACAAGTCATGATTGCCACAAAGTTTGAACTGAGGTTAGAGGGATGATCATAAGTTTTAGAGAAAATTTCAAGATTCGCCTCCTTAGCTTCATTTTGAATGAGGTAATGAGGGTTTTCCCCCTGGGTTTTTTGCTCACTATCGATTCCAAATGATTCAAGTGCTTTTAAAACATTAGGATGGCAAGCTGTGAGCATTGTTCCACCTGAATAGTAGCCAAGTCCCCTAATTTGATAATGATTACTTAATACGAAGGCCCAAATTTGAGCGAATTGTGAGCGCCGGCTATTGTGAGTGCAAATGAAATTTAAGGCATTCAGGTTTGAGTCGGTTAAAAGCCTTTTCGCGATGCTATCAAGCAAGCTTTTTCTCTCAGAGGAAATGCTTTTTTGTCCTTCTTCAAGAATTTCAATAGAAGAGTCAAGCATCTTAACAGCAGTTATCGTTTTCTTGAGAAGCAAAGAAATTGGAGAAGAAATCTCTTATTTCATCCCATTTAGCTCGATCGATACAATAACAAACCGAGGTGCCTTCTACTGTTCCTTTAATTATCCCGGCATCTTTCATTTCTCTTAGGTGCTGTGAAATTGTGGCTTGAGCAAGTCCCAATTCAGTGACTAATTGCCCAGTGATGCATGAGTCTTTTTTGATGAGTTCTTCCAAGATGGCAATACGAGCAGGGTGACCTAAAACTTTAGCCAAGCTTGCGAGCTTGTTTTGCTTTTCAGTGAATAACTCCGATTTGGTAATGCCCATATTATCTATTTATTGCAATATTACAATAAAGTAGAGTAAAACGGATGAAGTCTAGAAGAATTTAGCGTTAAAGATTTTTTGCGAGGGCCATACAGTAACCAAGGTGAATGCCTTCATGCATTGCTAAAAACTTGATTACATCATCGATAGATGTAAGGCTTATTCCAAAACTTGTAGGGTAGTTGGGTTTCTGATCCCAATTGAGGGAGGAAAGGTCTTTTTCGAGTTCTTCAATACCTTGGTTTAACTCTTGTTTTATGATCGGAAGAAACTCAATTTCATCGAGTCCATTCGGGCTACTTCCTTTTCTGAAGCGCTCTACAAAGTCTGGGCTTAGTTTTAATTCGTGTTTATGCAGACCATAAACGAGCAAGTGTTGGGTCACAATTGTATGCCCAATGTTCCAAATCAGATTATTTCGAAAGCCCTCTGGGATTTTGAGTAGCTGCTCACTTGAAAATTTATCGAGCAAGTTCGCCATCTGACTTCTGCTCAATCGCAATACTTCAAGGTTAAATGAATGTTCCATTAGGAGCTAAGGGTGTTGGTAGATTTGAATTTTAGTTTTTCAGAACGCCCTTTTCTAAATACGTTTCTGCCTTTATCGCCTTGCGCTTTTCGCCAAGCGGCCTGATCTTCTTCTGAATAGTGAATTACCTCTTTACATTCATCAGAACAGCAGTTTTCCATTTCCTTTTTACAATTTTCACATTGTATGAAAAGCAAGTTGCATCCAAGATTAGAGCAGTTGGTGTGGGTGTCGCAGCTTGATCCGCATTGATGACAAACAGCAATTACTTCCTCGCTAATTCGCTCGCCCAGGCGCTCGTCGAAAACGAAATTTTTGCCTCTGAATTTATTAGGGAGTTCATTTTCTTCAATTTGATGGGCGTATTTGATAATTCCTCCATCTAGCTGATACACATTCTCATAGCCGCGGTGTTTGTACCAAGCACTTGCTTTCTCACATCGAATACCTCCGGTACAGTACATCAAAATGTTTTTGTCTTTTTGCTCTTCAAGCATTCTATCAATGATGTCTAAAGAGCCTCTGAAAGTATCTACATCAGGGGTGATGGCTCCATCGAAATGTCCGACTTCGCTCTCATAATGGTTTCTCATATCCACCATGACCACATTACCTTCTTCCATCATCTGATTCCATTCATCGGCTTGGAGGTGCTGTCCTTTATTACTCACATCAAAACCGTCGTCATTAAGGCCATCGGCAAGAATCTTATCGCGAACCTTAATCTTTAGCTTATAGAATGCATCGTTGCTATTTTGCACGGCCTCGTTTAAGCGAATATTTCGGAGAAATACAATATCGTTTAAGTCTGTTTTGAAGTCCTCGAAATTCGATTCTAAAACTGAAATCTGAGCGTTGATTCCTTCATTGGCAACATGCACTCTGCCCAGTACTTCTAGGTCTTCCCAATGGGAGAAAAGATGGTCTCTAAAAACTTGTGGGTTGCCAATTTTGGCATACTTATAAACGGAAATAACAAGCCTTGGCCGTGTATCTTCTTTGATAAGTTCCTTGAGCACTCTCTTATCTATTTTGTTAAATAAGCTCCTTGCCATGGGACAAAGATAAAAAGCTTAGGGCTTTTTGAGTGAAGGAATGTTCAGCTTTACTTCAGTGCCTTTTTCAAACTGACTTTTGAGATCGATTTCAGCTTTGATCTTTTCAACGAGTTCACTTACAATGAAGAGGCCAAGGCCTGAACCTTCACTTTTGTCATTAGCTCTAAAGAACATGTTAAACACCTTTTCTAAGTCTTCTTCTCTAATTCCTTGTCCATTGTCCTTGATGCTAATTGAAGCATGCCCTTTTAAGAGCTGGATTTCTATTTCAACATAAGAATCCTTCTCCAGGTCGGCATATTTAATCGCATTGGAAATAATGTTCCTGAGAATGGTTTTTAATCTGAAATTGTCTGAATACAGTATTTCGGAACCTTCGATTTTGAAGTTAGTCTTGACTCGATTATGCGTTTCACTTTGGGCTAATTCTTCGAGCAATTCAGGTATCATGCTTTCAAAATTGATTTCTTGAATTTCCAAATCAAACTTTGCATTCTTAGTAATGTCTGCAATTTCTCTAATGAATTGGTCCATGCGTTTGGTAGCTCTGGCTATAAACCTCAAGCAGTCGTCTTTTACTTTTGGGTCGTCTTCGGTAATTGCTAAATCAATCAATCCCATCAGTGTGGCAACTGGAGCTCTCATGTCATGGGTGCTGCGATACATGAAGGTGTCGAGCTCATAGTTGAGTTTTTTTAATTCTTCGTTTTGAGTTTTTAATTTGGCTTTCGATTCTTCAATTGAACTTACATCATTGGTCACTACCCCAACTCCTTCGATACTTTCGCCCACATAAATTGGGTAAACTACAATATCGTAATATTCCATTTTACCCATAACTTCCTGAGCGTGATGGTAGGTGTTGCTGTTTCCTTCAAATGCCTTTAGGTAACGTGTTCTCCAAAGCTGTGCATCTTCTTTAGGCAGGAGTTCCAGAATGGGACATCCTTTGTAGAGCTCAATATTATAGGCAAGTTTTGCTCCTGCTTTAAAAACACTATTGTATTCCATGAGTCGGAATTCTTTGTCAACCATCCAAATTCCAGAACGATAATTCTGGATCATCGACCTCAAGTTCGATTCGGTAATCTTTATTTCTTGAGCTCTTTTATTGACCTGATCCTCAAGGTTGAGGTTGTTCTCGGTTAATTCATCAACCATAGATCCCACATCATCCTGAAGTAGACTCACAGCCTGAAATATTTCATGGAATGGATGGCTGATATTACGACTTGGGAGTTTCTTGTATTGAAAGTCCCTGTTCCAACTTATTTGTGAAATGATTTCAGTTAAGCTCTCCAAGCTTTTGTTCATTTCTGCCTTGTTTTCCAGGTGCTGATCTTGGTAGGCTACTGCATATTCTATCAGTTCTTCTTTGCTGAAATCATCAAAATAACTTCGGTCTAGTTTCTCCTCTTTCACCTCTTGATGTTTGGCCTTCAAGTCTACTAAATCACCTTGATTTACAATGAGTTCAAGAATAGCATGATAAGGGTCTGATATGCTTCGCAATGAATTTTGGTAACTCGGTACAACACGAACAAAAAGGCGATACACTGTCCTCAATACTTTAGGTACTACAAAGTGTTTCTGCAAATAAATCGCATCGTATTCTGCTGCATTTTTTTGAAACAGAGTACGTACACCCGGACCGAGCCTATTGCACTTGCTCATATCAGCCACATAATGCATTCTAGGAAAATACTTTCTGCACTCATCCACACGCTGATACATGAGCTCTAGGCCATCTAAACTGAGTTTTCCCTCAAACCGAACAAATAGATATTCGGTTCAATGAAGTATGAAATCATTTGAGCATTGCTGGAATCAAAGTTTCTATCTTCTATTACCTCTCTGAAAATTACGTTTTCACTAGATGTTTTAGAAGCAATTGCGCTTTCAATTTCGGCAAGGTCAATAGTAGATGTTTTAATTCCTTTTTTACGGCTCTTAGCCAAAGCTGTCTCGTAATCTGATTCTACAGAAAAGTCTATCACCTTATAAAATGAGCCAATAAGAAAGGCAACCATTTTAACGAACTTACTTGGTGCTACGAGATAAACATGTGTTAAAACTCCTTTTAGGAATAACTCACTAAAAGTGTCAAAGAGGTACTGTCGGCTTCCCCATGGAAAACGGTCTAAGTTTTTTACCAGTGCTATCAAGCGTACTTTAGACTTTGAATTCAGCTCTGAATTCAAGGCCTTGATAATCTCAGTTATTTCTTGGGCAGATGCTTGACCCTCTGCTTCAATTAGATAAGTTTCAGGCTCAGGTCTCGAGAAGGAAAATTGTAAGACCTCAGTATCAATAGAAAAGAGAATTTCAGAGTCTTGAGCGGTTTCCATGTACATAGAAATTTACGGAATAATCCGTAAAAGGTTCTGTTTAAGAAAGCTTTTCTTCTTTGCCGATAATCGCGACTTAAGAGAATTGAACTTTCCCTATTGGAATTGGTCTTTTTTCAAGCCTAACCATTGTAAAGCGGCACCAGCGAGGAGCTCACTTTTAATATTGTCATCGTAGCTCATCGAGTGGATCAATTCACCGGGCTGTAGTTCTCCCAGTGGAAATGGGTAATCGGTGCCTAGAGCAACTTTATCAGCTCCCCACAATCCGACGATATAATCTAACATTCGCTTGTCATGCACTAAACTGTCAAGCCAAAACTTTCCGATATAGTCTTTTGGATTTACATCGTTGTCAATTGCACATAAATCTGGACGCACATTAAAGCCGTGTTCAATTCGTCCAATAGTGGCAGGAAAACTTCCTCCGCCGTGTGCTATCGCAACTTTAAGTTTCGGCAGTCGTTCGAAGACACCACCAAAGATCAGGGAAGAAATTGCTCTTGAACTTTCAGCGGGCATGCCCACAAGCCATGGAAGCCAATATTTTTGAAGATGTTCTGTGCCCATCATATCCCAAGGGTGCACAAAAACTGCCATATCGAGCTCTTGACAGGCTTCAAAAATTGGAAAGAAGGATGGATGATCGAGATTAAGTTGATTGATATTAGAACCAATTTCAATTCCCACTAAGCCGATCTCTTTGCACCTCTTAAGCTCTTCTATGGCAAGTTTGGTGTCTTGCATGGGCAAAGTGCCTAGTCCGATAAATCTCTTTGGAAACAAGCTCACCAACTCGGCGATGTGATCATTTAAAAACATCGCTACTTCCAAGCCATCTTTTGGCTTTGTCCAGTAGCTAAACATTACAGGTACCGTACTTAATACTTGCACATGAACTCCATGCTCATCGCATTCTGTTAATCGAGTCTCAGCATCCCAACAATTTGCTTCAACTTCTCTAAAGAACTCGCCGTCCTTCATCATTCTTGCACAGCAAGGTTTATGATGCTCTAAGCTAATAAACTTTCCATAACCAAAGCGTTCTTTGAAATTTGGAATGTTTTCCGGTAAAATGTGAGTGTGAATGTCTATTGTGAGCACGGCTAAACTTTTTCTGGGAATGGTCTTGTTTTAAAAGTACCGCTAGCTGTCGCTATCAGCTTGGAACTTTCTTTATCTCTTATCTCTCCGTTAGCGAAAATAATGTTTTTCCCCGCTTTCTCTACAGTTCCAACTCCAATGATAGTTCTCCCTGTTTGGGCAGAATTAATGAAGTTAATTTTGAACTCAAGAGTAGCTACAAGTTGCTCATTTTCGCAAGAGCTCGATAAAGCAGCAACACCTAAAACTCCATCCATCATTCCTGCAATTGTTCCACCATGAGTATAGTTAGGAAGCGCTTCATGCTCTTCCTTTAGCTCCATTTCATATTCTATTTGACCCTCTTTAATAACCTTAAGTTTGAGGCCATTGGATTTGCCAAACTTGTTAACCTGATCGTAATAATCTATAATCTCGTGCATAGTTTGCGAAGGTATATTTTGTACCTTATGCATTCAAAATTCTTTAGATGTTCATTTTATCAGGAGGAGGTTTGGCCTCAGACGACACTTTGTTTTATGTGCTGATTGTGTGCGTGCTCCTTTTTGTGCTTGCAATCATCAAAGCTTCTGATATTTATCGCCAGCTAAAAGAGCTTATTCATTCTTTCTACTGCATGCACGGTGAGGCTTGAATGTTCATGTCGGATGGATGACACCCTTATCTTGATTTACTTCCCTTTATTTGTGATATGAGACTTGTCATTATCGGCAACGGAATTTCTGGAATAACAAGCGCAAGGCATTTTCGAAAGAATAATCCGCAAGCAGAAATTCTTGTAATCTCAGGAGAGTCTGATTTCTTCTTCAGCAGAACTGCTCTGATGTATGTCTTCATGGGGCACATGAAATTTGAACATACCAAACCTTATGAAGACTGGTTTTGGGAAGAGAATAGAATAGACTTGTTAAAGGATTGGGTAGAAAAGGTTGATTTCGACAAGAAGATATTGAGCTGCGCTAAAAAAGGGGAGATCAGCTACGACAAGTTAGTTTTGGCCACAGGTTCTAAGCCGAATAAAATGGTCCTCGAAGGCTCAGAATCTCAGGGAATTCAGGCTTTATACTCCCTTCAAGATCTTGAAGAATTAGAGTATAATACAAAAGATGTCAGTAAAGCAATCATTTTAGGAGGAGGTCTAATTGGAGTTGAACTTGCTGAAATGCTTATCACTCGGAATATCGAAGTTGAGTTTATTATTCGAGAGGATCGCTTTTGGGGAAACGTTTTACCTGAAGCTGAATCAGAACTTATAGAAGGCCACCTGCGAAAGCATAAGCTAAAACTGAGCTTTAATAGTTCAGTGGAGCAGTTTTATGCTGATGAAAATGGAAGGGTCAAGGGTTTAAAGCTAAACGATGGCACGCAACACTCGTGTGAATTTGTCGGAATAACTATTGGTGTGAGTCCTAATATCTCATTTCTAAAGTCAACTAAACTTGAGATCAATCGAGGTATACTGGTTAACCCTTATTTGGAAACAAACATTGAGGATGTATATGCTCTTGGAGATTGTGCTGAATTTCGGGAAGCACTTCCAGGAAGGTCGCAAATTGAGCAAGTGTGGTACACAGGAAGAATGATGGGCGAATGTCTGGGTGCAAGTTTGTCGGGAAAGAAAACAGCCTATGAGCCCGGACCATGGTTCAATTCAGCTAAGTTTTTCGATATCGAATATCAGACTTATGGAAAAGTAGGTGCAAAACTCGGCCCTGCTGAGTCAAGTTTTCAGTCGGTGCTAACATCAAAAGCTGAACTTTTTCATGTAGTGTTTGAAACCGAAACTAGAACGGTAGTTGGGGTGAATGTTCTGGGCGTTAGACTCCGACACGAATTAATGGATCGATGGCTGAAACAAGGAATTAGCTTACATACCTTGATCGAACAACTTCCTTCGCTAGATTTTAATCCTGAATTTGGCGGTTCATGGATAAAAGCAGTTCAAGCTAAATACACCGATGAATTCGGTAAGAATATAAAAAGTGGCAAAAAATCCTGGATTCAAATCTTAAACCTTACAAAATGAAAACAGGGAATTTAGCGATTAGCAATCACGACAAGATTCACTTAAACACAGCTCAAAAGCTGAGTGTTGCGATAGGCTCAGTTTCGTTGCTGATCTATCTCTTAGCGATTCTTAATGTGCCATTCGCGATGAATGCAACGAGTTTGGTAATCAGTTCCCTAGGCCTATTTGCCTCAATTTGGATTTATTCCAGAGCCTTATACAAAGAACTGCCGCCTGGAATAAAGAACAATGGTGTTTGGTTCAAGAGTATCAGTAAAAGAGGAGGTTTCGCATGGGGTCTAGGTATAATAATTACAGGCTTTTATATCCTCTTGTATTGGTTCCCTAGTTATTTGGGCCTTGCCACTGAGGGTGGTGTGAATTCAGGCATCGTTGCGCTTTTTGATCCATTGGCAATGGCGCTAAAAGGAAGCCCTGCCAGTCAATGGTTTATGTATGGAAGCCTTTACACCATAGCGATCTTATCAATGGGCATTAAGTTCATCTATAAATATCGGCATAGCCAGTATCAGATCATTAGGACAATTTCGGTTATGCTGTTCCAATTGCTTTTTGCCTATTTAATTCCTGAAATAATGGAGTCTCTCAGTATAGGAGGGGGAGGAGCTTACTTTTCAAAAGATCTCAAAAACTTCTGGCCATTGAACTATTATTTCTTTGAACCTTGGCACCTCGATAATATGGGAAGCTCAAACTTCGGGATGTTTTATCTCTTCTGGGGAATTCTGGGCTTTGCCATTCTAACGCCAATATTGACTTATTTTCTTGGGAAACGTTGGTATTGCAGTTGGGTATGCGGTTGCGGAGGTTTAGCTGAAACTGCAGGCGATCCTTTCCGCCATTTAAGTTCGAAAAAATTAAAGACTTGGAAGCTCGAACGATGGCTAATTCACGGGGTTTTGGTCTACATCGTCCTTGTTACTGTGATTGTGCTTTATGGCTACCTCACAGGTACAGGGGATGTGTTCGGATTGAGCATTTATCAGTATTTCAGTAAACCATATGGCTTTCTAATTGGCGCTGCTTTCTCTGGGGTGATCGGTGTAGGTTTTTATCCTGTACTTGGTTCGAGAGTATGGTGCCGATTCGGTTGCCCAATGGCAGCTTATATGGGTTTATTTCAGCGCTTCAAGTCGAGGTTTAGAATTAGCACAAATGGTGGGCAGTGCATATCCTGCGGTAACTGTAGTACTTATTGTGAACAAGGAATCGACGTTCGCTGGTATGCCCAAAGAGGACAGAATATTGTACGATCATCTTGCGTAGGTTGTGGTATTTGTTCTGAAGTGTGCCCGAGAGGAGTTCTGAAACTTGAGAACGGTCCTGAGCTGGCACGGACAAAAGTCACAGTTCCTCTAGTAGGAAATGATAGTTTTGGCGCTCCAAAATGAGTCTGCTCCATTGATTTGTGATCTTATTATACCTGCGTACAATGAAGAGAAAGCCATCGCTAAAGTGATCGATGAGGTTCCAAAAGACTTGGTCCGAAATATCATTGTGGTAGACAATAATTCTACTGATCAAACTGCGGCTGTTGTTAAATCAAAGAATGCCATACTGCTATTTGAAAAACAAAGGGGTTATGGAAGGGTTTGTTTAAATGCCATGCATTGGATTCAAACACAAGAGCCTCTTCCCGAAGTGGTAGTTTTTATGGATGGAGACTATTCAGATTATCCTAATGAATTAAATATGCTTTTAGAACCTATTAAAAAGGGCACAGACCTCGTTATTGGATCTAGGGTGAGAGGTGATTTGGCTCCTGGTTCATTAACACCGCAACAAATATTTGGAAATGCTTTAGCGTGTTTTCTAATGAAGTTGTTTTATCGGGTCAATTATTCTGACCTTGGGCCTTTTAGAGCCATTAGGTGGTCGGTTTTGATGAGCTTGGGTATGGAGGATAAAACTTATGGTTGGACCGTAGAAATGCAGGTTAAAGCAGCAAAGAAAGGTATTAGCTACGCTGAGGTTCCTGTGAGTTATCGAAAGAGAATTGGAATTTCCAAAGTCTCCGGAACAATCAAAGGGACGATTTTAGCAGGCTATAAAATACTGTGGGTAATCTTTAAAAATGTTTTGAAATGAAGCTACTAGCGATTCTTGTGATTGTTATCTACAGCTTGGCTATGGCCTTCATTCTGCTCTATAGCATCATCCAATTCAGCTTGGCTTTGAGTTATAAAAAACGAGCTACCCAAAAGGCTCCAAGCTTGGATGAATTCCCAAAAGTTTTAATTCAACTTCCGATTTATAATGAGCAATATGTAGTCGAGCGTTTGCTCAATCAAATTTTACAAATTGACTATCCTAAGGATAAGTTGAAGATTCAAATTCTAGATGACTCTGACGACGAAACTAGCCGCATAATTGAGAACTATCTTCAATCGAAGCCAGATAATGGTTTTGACTTAATTCATTTGAAAAGGTCTGATAGAAAGGGGTTTAAGGCTGGTGCTTTAGCTTATGGATTGGAAAAATCAAATGAGGAATTCGTCGCGATCTTTGATGCGGATTTCCTTACTAAACCTGATTTCTTAATCAAGACACTCGGCTACTTCCAAAATGAAGAAGTTGGGGTTGTTCAGACGCGTTGGGAACACATCAATAGGGACTATAACCTCTTAACGAAATTGCAAGCTTTTGTATTGGACGCACATTTCACGGTAGAGCAGGGTGGAAGAGCAAACGCTGGCTATTTCTTGAACTTCAATGGTACTGCAGGAATCTGGAGAAGAGCTGCTATAGTGCAGGCAGGAGGTTGGAGCAATGATACCTTAACCGAAGATTTAGATTTGAGTTATCGTGCACAATTGAAGGCTTGGAAAATTGTTTTTGCCGAGGAAGTAGGAAGTCCTGCCGAATTGCCTATCGAGATGAATGCCTTGCGTACTCAGCAGTTTCGCTGGAATAAAGGTGCTGCTGAAAATACCTTACTCAACCTTCCCAAAGTTTTTAGAAAGCCGAATATGGGTTTGGGCCGAAAGCTTCATGCAGCAGCACACCTTATGAATTCCTTTCTGTTCCTCTGCGTCCTTGGGATTGGGCTACTAAGTGTTCCTATGGTTTGGGCACTGAATAGTTTCGGTGAGCTTTCCAGTTTGTATAAATTCGGAGGGGTGTTTTTGATAGGAATGGTCTTTTTGTTCTACTTCTATCAACTCGCATTCAAAAGAATACATCCTGACTCAAACAGATTAGAATTTGTCAGAAGATTTGTCTTGTTTTTGGCTTTCAGTTTGGGCCTTTCACTCCATAATGCTTTGGCAGTAATGGAAGCCTATCTTGGGCTGAAAACTCCCTTTTTGCGCACACCTAAGTTTAATGTAAATAACGAAAATCAGAATTACTTAGACAATAAGTACGTTTTGAGGAAAGTTCCTTTTGTTGCCTTCCTGGAACTCTTGCTTTTAGGCTACTTTATGTTTGGTATATACTTGAGCATTATTCTCAATCAATTTGGACAAACACCATTTCTAATTCTACTTGTGATGGGATATGCCGGGATAGCCTACTACAGCTTCGCACCATCCAAAAGAATAAGACGTGCTACTGAATCACAAGTTTTTGTGAGCTCATAATACCCGTGCTGTTGCTTACATTTAACAGATAAGTACCTGCTTTTAAATAGAAAGGGGCAAAACTTATTTCATGCAAACCTTCATGAAGGTAGTCCTTGCCCAACTGCACCACAAGGCGCCCGTTTAGATCGACTAAATCAAATTGATAGTGGTCTTTTTTGTCTAGCTCAAATTCTAAGCTAATTCTATCGTTTGCAGGATTGGGATAAAGCTTTGGTTTAGCTGCTTGCTTTTCGGCAATGCTAGAAACATAATCATGTGTGCTCAGCTCAGCCATCCAGATAGAATTACCCGTGTTACTCATCCCGTAATATCCACAGGTCCAAACTCTTCGTGGATCGTTATACATTCTTTGGATTCCAAAATAGTCACCCCAACGCTCATAAAGTCTTCCTTGTTGAGGACTGGACAATCTATCCACATAGTTTTCACCTTCAATGAGCATAACGATTTCGGAATATTCATTATTCCCATTGTAATAAATGGCACTAAAACCAGCGAAGTCGGTTGGGGATGAATGATCAAATCCTATAATCGAAGAATAGTCACCATTCGCATTCCCAGTTGCGGCAATATTTGGATAACCGATGTCCATGGAAGCGTGTGTAATAATCTCAGTTTCTGCACTTGGTTGGCTTTGTTCAATGTCGTTTATAATTCCATGAAATACAGCTGCTTGTCCTGATGTGGTGTCGATGGTGTTGGCTACAAATTGAACATGTTTGCCATCGATAAAAGCTCCAAGTACTCGACCATCATTCGTATCAAAAATGTGGTTGTCAGCCTGCTTTGCATTTGGCGGAGCACCATAAGGAATCGTTGACAATCCGAATTTCACTTCCGATTGCGCATTTTGATCGGCAAGGTCTCCCGTGATGTGAACCATAAATATGGTATCATTTTTAATGTCGAAATTCCTATTTGATAAAAACCAAATGTCTGGTCCGACTAATCCTTTTCCCCCTTGCACAGGGCTGAGGTTACGAATAGGCTTTCCTCCAAAATTGATGTTACCCCACCACTTAGAAGGCAGTGAGTCCAATCCATCATAACCGGCTTGCTTATCCATTTGCCAGATAATGGTTTCTTCAAACCCGGTTTGCCATGGTTCGTTTTCGCGAAGCAAATTGATCGTAAGGAATAGCTCACCTTCGGTTAAGGCAATCGCTGGGTAGTCCGTCCAAGTTCTATTTCCTTTAGGGTTTCCAGTGAGTTCATAGACATTCCATGGATCCATTGGGTTGTTGGTGCTTGAGAAAGCAACAACGTTTTTAGAATCATCGGGTGTTCTTCCTGAAAGGAAAACAAGCACAAATCGGTCAGCATCTGGGTCATAAAGTAGCTTAGGGTCAAAAGGAGCACTTGTGGTCACAGAATCATTCTCCATGGCAAACTCAGCGAAACTTATAGTGGTAACAAATGGATTAGGACGATACATTGGAGTATCTGCATCGAGGTCATGGAAATAGATTCGCGTATTGTAAGAGCTGATTAAAATATTGTCGTTTGATACCGCAAGTGTGTTGTCGTTAGGAGTACCTCCCAGGTTAATTCGATCGAGATTCGGACCGTTAAAGCAGCCAAAGTCTCTAATCATAGTCGGATTGTAAATTGGGTCTGCTGAGCTAGCTCCTCTTGCATTTTTTCGAGGATATCTTTTTTCGATATCGTTCTTAAGTCGCATTAAATAGCTGCGATAAGAATCTCCGTCTGGGCTAGGTGCCTCTAGTGATTGAATGCTCAGCTGATGATCCGCCTTAACTTGCTTCGGGTCAAAAGTTTTTATTTTTTTAACCGTGTATGGATGAGCTTCTGGCTTTAGAGATTGAGCATATCCACAAATGGAAGCTATCATTAGGAAACTTGAAATAAGATACTTCATGCTTCAAATTTAATGAAGTCATCTTAAGTTAGGAGCAGTTCAATCTAAGTGGTTGAACTATTCTTTAGAAAAGGAAGAAATTTGCGCTAAGCCTTTTTCTTAAAAAGGGTGTACACGTAGTCTCTCGTGTTACCAGATGGTTGAGTGTAAAGACTTTCGAAGCTTTCGATTAAATCAAATCCCTCGCTCATAAAGTCGCTCAGACTCTTATCGGTATGATGCTTTACTTCCAATCCGCTGCATTTTGGGACTGTTCCTTCTGTAAAACTTGCGATTAAAATTGATGCCTTCGCTGCGAGCTTTTGTTCCATGAGTCGGTGATAGCTTTCCATTTCAGATTCTTTTGTAAAGAAGTGAAATACGGCACGATCAATCCAAAGATCAAAAGGATCTTGTTGGACAAGAAGGCTTGAATCAAGAAGGTCATCGTGGATGAACTGAACATGAGATGCCTTAGCTCCAAGTCTTTTCTTTAGAAGATCTAAAGCGATGTTACTGATGTCGCATACCGTAATATTTGTGTATCCGTCATTCAGCAAATAATCAATGAGTGTGGAGGCTCCAGCGCCTGCGACTAATATTCGTGAATCTTTGGCAGCATTCGCTTTTTGAATCAAATCAAGGCTTGGTTCTGGAATAGATTCGTACCAACCTAGCTCTTTAACCGATCGATTTAAATAGGCATTATTCCAATGCTCTTTAAGCTTGTTATCCATGATTCAATATTAACTAGAATTTCAGAGAGGGAAGCATGATAATGGTCACATTCAGGGAGAATCCTTTGCCAATAGAAACTGAATAATTACTTTAGACTCTTAACCTACGCGCGCCATATGAAACTACTATTAAGCACCCTTTTCGTATTCAATTTTTTATTCGCTTTTTCCCAAGATCACATTTTCACAACAGGTCATGACACCATAGAAGCTAAGATATTGGAAGTCAGCAAGCATAACATTCGGTTTAAGGACCTCAACGATAAGTCAGGGGATGTTTTATCCATCAAAAAGCATCAGATATGGCGCATTGTTTATGCTGATGGTAAGGAAGAGGTGTTCAGTGATCAAGGGGTTTGGAGTGAAACCTTGCATGCAGTAACTGATGCTGTTGTAGATATTTCAAGAGTTACTTGGCAGTCGATGCTCGATGCGGAGCACTTTATGGAAGATAAGATTGGCTCTTTGCTCAGCTAGAAGCTTTGCTTTCTCTTCAGCATCGGCCTTCGACTTTGCTTCCGCCATCGCTTTATTTTTTTGCAAGTGCCATTTCTTCTGCTAAGACCTTGTTTTCCTTCTCTTGCTCCAGTCTTGCAGCTTCCGCTTTTTTCTCATCTTCAAGTTTCTTGAGTCTTTCTGCTTCCAGTTGTGCTGCATCGGCAGCTTTGACTTCCTCTTCTGTTGAACTGTCTTCCTTCTCTTTTTGAAGAGCAGTGGCGATTTTAGGTTCTAATTGTGTTTTTGCTTTCTCCAAAAGCTCATTTTCAATTTTCTTGGCTTCATGAAAGGGGACTTTTTTGCCCTTGAAATAGGCAGAGACAAAGGCGTCTTTATAGCTCGTTTTACTTTTGATATCCTGCATGGCTTTCATTGCCGTGGAAAACTTCTGGTGTTTTCCAGCATTATGGAGTACCATTCCATTTTGCTTGGTGAAGAAAATCTCAGGACTATTGGGAAGAGCTTCTAAATTCTTTACTTCTGTCTTATTGGATAGAAGCTGAACTGTGTAAAAGAAGTCTTGAGCACGTGCATTAGTGTTCCACAAAACAAGGAACAGCGCACAATTGATTAGGGCAACAATTGTTTTAATAGCAGTCTTGTTTAGCGACCTAGGTTAGGTTAAGTTCAACTAAAAATCAAGTGCAATAATTAATGTGCAGACAAGCAGTTAGTTAGCTTTCTTATTGAGGATTTCGAAATCATCACTTGCCAAAATTTCGTTAAAACTGATCAGTTCAAAATGTTCAATTTTGTGAATTCCGAAATACTCTTTGTTATTTGCTTTGAGGAGCACGTTTCTCACGAGTTCGGAGCAGTAAAGTTCAGTGGTGTCATGATGATTATAATCGTCATCAAAAGGAGCGGGATTGTTGAGTGATTTAAGTCCGATTGTTCCAATTTGTTGTGCTGTGCTACTGTCCTTATGGCGCAAGGCGTAGAAAGTTCCCTCTCTAAGATCTGAAAGGAACTTAGGAAGATCCCCAAGTTGAACCCCGTCTTTTTGAGCCACTTTGCTGCTCACACTGTGTAGTATTCTTAAGCTGTCGTTACGTTCGATGAGTATCGCGCAGTGTGAAAGAGGAATAGGTTCATCGAGAACCTGGAGAATTAGGTTTGAAATATGACCCTTACCACATTTGAGAATGATATCCCCAGCTTGGAGCTTTTGCTGGGCTTGGTCTAAGTCCCAATCTATGGTATTATAAGGCCTAGGAACTTGCTTTAGTTCTTCATCTAGGCTTGTAATACTATCCTTTTGCGGAGGAGCAGTTTCATTGCAAGCTTGAAAAACTAGAGCAAAAAAAAGGGGGGCTATTAGGCCACCCCTCTTTATTCTTTTGAGTATGTGATTAGATTTTTTCAATCGTAGTTTCAGTTACGTCTCCAAAGTCATCAGTTACAGACCATACAAATCTGCTGTCAGAACTTTCAACAATATTTCCAGTAGTGGTTATTGGAAGTCCAAAAATCTCTTGGTTCAACGTAATTGTTTCTCCTTCATCGCTGATAGAGTATGTGAAACTAGACTCAGTAAGACCTTTTGTTGGGTCGTTATAAGTATAGGTTCCGTCACAATTACTGCTTGAAACAGTACATTTTTCGAAAACATATTTGTCATCGGCAAATGTAGAATCGTTTTGAGCTACGCCATTAACAGTTACTCGTGTCACTTCCCACTCTCCTTCAGAAAGGGTGTTAACTACTTTTTGATCTTCGCTTGTACAACTTGCTAGACTGATCAAAGAGGCCATGGCAAGGAAAATGAATAGATTTCTCATGAGATTGATTTTTTGCAAATGTAGACTTTAATTCCTCTGAAAGCAAGCTAAATACACTTGATTACCTATTCTTTAAACTCCATGTGAATTTGAAACGAGCTACCAGAGTATCTTCTTGGTCGTAGGCTTCACTAATCATTACGAAAGTGAAGCCATTCTTTAAGTCTTCATTTAAACTTGTTTCAGCTTGAAGTAGTTCTTTAGGGACTGAGCTTTTGAACTTAATTCTGGCTCGCGCTTTTTTAAAATATTCTGAATCCAAGTGGGTCACCAACATGGAAACTTTTTGTTCCCTGAATTGGGTGTGGTAGTAAACTAAAACGCCTGTGCTAAGTTCAGCAGCCATGGACAATACAGCGAAATAAATTGAGCCAAATGGGTTTTTGGTCAAATAGCTCAGTTTCACCTGAGTTTCAGATCGCTCAGCATCAAAGTACCGCACTTTGATTCCAGCCAATGCTGCTAGAGGAAGTTTGGCCCAAAGAAACAGTTTGAATTTCCATCCGCTCAATACGTTTTTTCTAAACTCCTCTTGTGTCATAATTACAAAGCTAGTATTTGCCTTATTTTTGAGAAATGGATGAGCTAGAGGCTGCGAAATTGTGTGAGCTTTTGAATATTAAGTACCCTATAATTATGGCTCCTATGTTTTTAGTGAGCAATAATGAGATGCTTATTGAGGCTACTAAAGCGGGGATTGCAGGCTGTATTCCTGCCCTCAATTGGCGAAGCGAAGCTGAATTAAGGAATGGGCTTAAAGAACTTGATTCAGAGTGCAAAGGTGCTTGGGGTATTAACCTAATCGTGAACAAAAGCAATTTAAAGTTGCAATATCAAATCAAAGCTTGTCTTGAAACACCTCCTGACTTTATAATCACTTCTCTAGGAAACCCGAAGGAGGTAATAGAACAAGCTCATAAAAAAGGTATTAAGCTTTTTTGCGATGTCACTGATATCAATTATGCTCAGAAAGTGGTGGATGCTGGGGCTGATGGATTAATAGCCGTAAACGCAGAAGCAGGTGGGCATCGTGGAAGTGTTTCATACAAAGATCTACTTCCTCAATTAGTAAAGGAGTTTGATGTACCGGTGATTTCAGCGGGCGGAGTTGGTAATCGCGAAGGAATTATAGAAAAGCTCAAGCTTGGAGCTTCAGGAGTTAGTGTTGGGAGCCCTTTTATTGCTTCGAGCGAAAGCCCGGTATCGGGGGAGTACAAGCAGGCTTGTGTGGATTATGGAGCGGATGACATTGTGGTCACCACAAAAATTTCTGGGAGTCCATTGACAGTCATCAACACTCCATATGTGCAGAAGATAGGAACCAAGCAAAACAAGCTAGAACGCATGCTTTCCAAGAATAAAAGGCTGAAAAAATATGTAAAGATGTTTGTCTTCGCCAAAGGAATGCGCTCAGTTGAAAAGGCTGCTTTTTCGGCAAGCTATAAAACTGTTTGGTGTGCTGGGCCTTCCATTGAATTTACTTCGGAAATTAAAGCAGTTGATTCAATCGTTCAAGACCTGATTAGTTGAGCTAAAAACTAAAAATTCCAATTAGCAAGGGGCTTACAAAAAATAGAAAGATCAAAACTAAAGTTGCAATTGCAAAACCGGTGTCCACAGATTTCATTTTCGAAGGTTCTTCATCTTTCAATTTAACCAAGGCAACGATGGCCAATATCAAAGAGGCAAGGAGAAGCAGTAAGCCTAGTAACCCAAAGAAAAAAACCGTGAGCACTATCGCTATTTCTGCAGGCCCCATTAGTAAGGCAAAAAGAATTAAAGCAGCAGCTAGCAATAATATATTTCCCGCACAAAATGCTGCGAAGCTTAAAATCCCAAATCGCCCGGTTTTCTCTTGATCATTAGGTTCAGCTAGTTTTTGAAGCTGTTTATTCAGTTTGTTTGCCTTGTCTGTGTTTGCTAGGTCAAAGATGGAGTTGCTTGATTTTAATTGTCCTAAGATGATCGACTTAATTCGGACTTCTTTCAAGCTGTCTTGTGTGTTAATCTCTTGAATGCTCTCTGTTTTAAGATTGGCATGGGATTCATTAGTTTTTTCGAGTTTTACTACAGAAGCCAATTTGCTGCTCTCTAGATCAAGTTCAAAATTTTTATTCTTGGCTTGGGCCTTTTTCGGTCCTGAAGTGCGAAGGTTTAGATGATAGCCTTTGCGAAATTTCCTCTTTTGAAACAGGCCTTGATCAGCAAACTCTCTAGAGCCTGAACAAGAGGAGATTAAGATTAGTGAAAGAAGTATAAATGAAAGCTTGAAGACAATTTTCATTTCCCTAAAGTAAATTTTTTTTAGAAAAACTGTAGTACGAATCCAGCAACGGAGCCAAGAGCCCATAGCACCAAAGTGGCAACGGCAAAGAACAATTCAGGCTTAGACTTTCGGTTTTCTTTGTTTTTAGTAGCCTGAATAATTCCAAGGATTGCTAAAATGGGTGAAAGAGCTACCAATAATCCACCAATGATGATGAGAAGGATACTTAATAAGGCCAATGGGATATTATCTTCAAAAACCGGATCGAAGCCAAAGAGCGTCGCCAAGATTAAGACAAAAAGAATGATTGCTCCAATCAATCCAATTATGGTCCCGCCCAATAGAAAGAGAAAGCTGAGCAATCCATAACGAACGTATTTTTCATCCTCTGATTTATCCGCCAAGAGCTTCTTTTGATATTTCAAGATCAAACGATTCGCTCGATAGTTCTCTCTTTCATTTAGCTTTTTGGGGAGTGTGTTTTCCAGGAAAGTCCAGGTTTTTGAGCCAAGAGAAATTACTCTGTTAGTGTCTTTTTCAGCTAAGAGCTTAATGCTCTCCTCTTTTATGTCTTCTCTTGTGATAAAACTGTCTATCAGACTCTCAGTAACTATTGGACGCGTATACTCAGTCTTCTCTTCTTCGGTAATATTCTTCTTGCTCTCAGGCTTTTTTATACTCTTATTTGGCTTTTTAAGTTGAGCAAATCGATTGTTCACATGATAGCCTTTCAGGTGTTTTCGTTTTTGGAAAGGTCCCTTGCTTACAACATCATGTGAACCTGAACAGGCTGTGAGACTTATGAGAATAGAGATGAGAGCGAGCTTAATGATTTGAGTCATGATGCTCAAATATATAGCGCGTATTTTAATTCGAATCAAGTTCAAGATTAAATTGAGTAATAGATATATTCACTATAGGTTAATTCATCAAAATTTCACCAGCTTTGTCACAATGGAGCTTTTTATTCTGAGTTTTGTTTTTCTCCTTATCGCCCTGTTTTATTCAAGCGTTGGATTTGGTGGAGGTTCGAGCTATATCGCCATACTGAGTTTTATCCTTCCGGAATTCTATGAAATCAGAACGATGGCCTTGATTTTAAACATTACGGTAGTATGCATCGGAATTTTCTTCTTTTGGCGCAAGCAACGTATTGTTCTCAAAGAGTTTTGGCCATTTCTTGTTTTCAGTATTCCCAGTGCCTTTTTAGGCGCAACAATTCCACTTGCTGAACGAACATTTTTTATCATCCTTGCGATTCTGCTCATTGCTGCATCCCTGTCGATGCTAGCCCAAGTCTACCTCAAGCTTGATAAGGAGAAGAATTTGGGTTTAACAAAGAAGGCCGGACTCTCCCTTGGGATAGGTTTTCTGTCTGGAGTTTCAGGAATAGGGGGAGGTATCTTTTTGTCGCCTAGCCTCAATCTTCTGTCCTGGAAAAATACCAAAATGATTGCCGCGCTTTCCTCAGTCTTTATCCTGAGCAACTCCATTTCTGGAATCTTAGGATTGCTTTATTCAGGAAATTTCAAAGTAGACTTCAGCCTCGCCTCAAGTCTAATATTGGCTGTTTCAATTGGTGGAATTCTAGGCTCATTCTTAACAAATAACAAGCTCAACATCTCAGTTGTACGAATACTGACGGCAATTTTAGTTGCTTCTGTAGGGATTCGTTTACTTATTGTTCATTTTGTGATTCTAGCCTAGCGAACTTATAAGCTTGGATACCACCTTTTAAGTTGAAGAGCTTTCTAAAACCATATTTTGATTTGAGGACTTGGATGGCTTTTCTACTTCTATTGCCTGTTTCACAATAGAAAATCAAGGTTTTTTCTTTCGCTAATTGATGCACCTGTTCCTCTAAATGGTCGAGAGCAATCCACTTTGAGTCCAAACTGAACCTAGCTCTTTCTTCCTTGTTTCTTACATCGATTAACTCAACATCAATTTCTTTAGCCATGTCTAATGCCTCTTTAAGATCAAGTTCATCTATAGTTTCATTAGTCCCGCAAAATACTTGATAATCAATTAATTCCGTAATTGTCGGGCTTGCTCCACTTAAGGGGTTTTTCGGATTTTTAGGGATTTCTATTTTTAGAAAACTGTGATTTAGTCCATCAAAAACCAGCAGCTTTCCGCTCAGTACTTCACCTATTCCAGTAATCAGCTTGATTGCTTCAAGTGCTTGCAGATTTCCAATAATGCCAGGTATAATGCCTAAGACCCCCGCTTCGGAACAGGAAGGAATTAACTCAGCTTCCGGAGCTTCTGCTTGAAGGTCGCGGTAATTTACACTTGAGCTTTTATTTGGGTAGTTAAATACAGAAAGCTGTCCTTCGAAGCGATAGACCGAAGCATAAATCAAAGCCTTGCCTTCTAGGTAGGCAGCGTCGTTGCACAAGTAGCGGGTAGGGAAATTGTCAGACCCGTCGATAATTAAATCGTACTGTTTAAAAAGTTCACGAGCATTTTCATTGCTCAGGCTTTCAGGATAAGTTTCAAGCTTGAGTGCTGCGTTCATCTTTTGAAGCTTGGAACGCATCACTTCCACTTTTAGCTTGCCAATATCTGATTCATCATAGAGTACCTGACGTTGGAGGTTACTCAAGCTAACTCGATCATGATCAATGATTCCAAGATTACCAATGCCGGCCGCAACCAGATAAGGAATCGAAGCGCAGGATAAGCCACCAGCCCCAACGACCAGGACCTTAGCATTCTTTAGCTTTAGCTGATGAGATTCATCAAACTCAGGAAGGGACAAATGACGAGCGTATTTTTCCTGCTCTTTTGTACTTAGATTCATTTAAGTTTTGCGTGCTCAGTTTTGATAATACTTAACTTGCAAATTAATTAATTCTACTATGGCAAATTCATTTTCGCATTTAAAGGAAAACGGTGATCCCAATATGGTGGATGTTGGGGCCAAACAAATTTCAAAAAGAAGGGCGCTTGCCCAATCTAGAGTTCGTTTGAATGCCGAAATTATGCGTCAGTTTGAATCTGAAGATATCCAGACGAAGAAAGGTCCAGTTTTTCAAACAGCCATCATTGCTGGAATTATGGGTGCGAAAAAGACTTCAGAATTAATCCCTTTATGTCATCCAATTGGCCTCGATAATTGCGAAATTCACATTTCCGTTTCAGAACCACACGATGTCTTGGTTCGATGTGAAGCGAGCATCGAGTCTAAAACAGGAGTAGAGATGGAGGCCTTAACAGGTGCGAGCGTGGCTGCACTTACCATTTACGATATGTGCAAGGCCTTTTCTCATGATATTGAGATCTTAGAAACTAAATTGTTGGAAAAATCCGGAGGAAAGAATGACTTCAAAAGGGCATAGAAAACACACCAAACTTACGAAGCCAGATGGAGGCCGATTTCACAGAGCTGAACTTGGATTGATTTCAGCTCCATGCTCTTATATCGAAGACTTTGTAAAGAAACTAAGAGATCAGCTTAAGGACATAAAGATTGCCTATGCTGATGCCAAGCATGATGCGGAGCAAATTGAAGGAAACTTCGCAATAAGCTATTCGGATAAGATTGATCATCACAGTCTAGCATTTCAAGATCAAAGTGCCGAATACTCTTCTAAAGCCTGGTTCGAAAGTGCTGAACTTTGCCTGGTAAATGCCAATCATTTTCTGACGGAAGATTTAATTGTTTTTATCCATCCAAAAAAAGAAGCCTCACTTGAGCGCAAACTTGATAAGCTCAAGCAGATTCGTTTGTTTGTGCTCACAGAGGGAGTGGATGATGTTTACGATTTTGTAAAAGAAAGACGAAAAGATTGGGATCAGGTTCCAGTCGTAAAGATGAGTGAGTTTGAAAAGATTCTTGCATTCGTTAAGGCTTTTCATGAAGCTTCGATTCCAAAACTCAATGCTTTGGTGCTAGCCGGTGGCAAAAGCAGCAGAATGGGCGAAGACAAAGGCCAGATAAACTACCACGGTAAAGAGCAACGAGAATACCTAGCTGATTTATTAAAACCACTGGTTGATGAGGTGTATCTGTCTGCAGGAGCCCATGAATTTCAAAGTGCCTATCCTGTAATTAAGGATAGCTTTTTTGATTTAGGTCCCTATGGGGGAATTCTTTCTGCTTTTCGACATGATCCGAATTGCGCCTGGCTGGTTGTAGCCACCGATATTCCTCTGCTCGATGAAGCGAGCTTGCGTTTTCTTGTAAAAAACCGAAACAGCGCAAAAATGGCAAGTGCTTTTCACAACGAAAAATCTGGATTTCCTGAGCCTTTGATTACTATATGGGAACCCAGAGCCTATAAAAGACTGCTTCACTTTTTGTCAGAAGGGTATAGTTGCCCCAGAAAGGTTTTGATCAATTCAGAAGTTGAAGAATTGGCTATTCCCAAGCAAGGAATCCTCACAAACGTGAACACACCGGAAGATTTAGAGCAAGTTAAAGCGCAGCTAGAAAAAATCTCTGCTCAATAAAACAGGAAATACTTCCCCTGCCTTAAAGTTTGATTGTTCCTCTGGAAGAAGTAGAAAAGCATCGGTTTTTACAAGCTTAGCCAGATCCCCTGAGCCGTGTCCAACAACAGGACTGGCCAATAACTCACCAGACTCATTCATACTTAGTTGAACCTCTTTAAAAAAGCTCAAACTCGGTTTGAAATTGAACTCTTCGGTGAGCATGGCGCTTACTTGCCTTTCTTCAATTCCCATGCATTTATTAAGAAATGGAAACAGGTAATTGAGGGAACAAACAAAGCTTGAAACTGGATTTCCCGGGAAGGCAAAAACAAGCTGACCATTCGGATGAGTTCCGAACCAGAAGGGTTTACCCGGGCTTTGCTTTACACGATGGAAAAGTTGTTTCACACCAAGTTTTTCGAGTGCTTCAGGAATGTAGTCGTATTTACCTTTTGAAACACCACCACTGAGAATGATGAGTTCATATTCCGATAGAATAGCTCCTAATTTTCGCTCAATTTCATCAGAATCGTCCTGAAGATGAAAAGCAGTGGCTTCGATTTTTTTGCTTTGAAGCAGGGCTTTCAATTGATGCACATTGCTTTTTCTAATCTGATGATCTGCTGGACTTTGATCAACATCAACCAATTCATCCCCACTGGAAAGGATCGCACATTTTGGATTCTTTTTAACCGATACCTGACTTTTACCAACCGTTGCAAGGATGCCTATTTCGCTTGAGCTTATCAACTTACCTGCTGCTATTAAACGATCTGCTTTTTGAGCATCAAAAGCTTTTGGGTGAACGTTTTGCGCTTCATTTACTGTTTCAGAAACAATGGAGGCATATCCATTTTCAATATTGAGGTCCTCATACCTAATTACCGTATCTGTGTCTTCCGGTAAAACAGCTCCCGTCATAACTTCCATACAGCTGTTTTTCGATTGAAGTCGCATTTGGGGTTTACCCGCAGCGGCAATTCCTTCAATTTTGAAGATCAGGTTTCCCTGATTAAAATCATCAAACCTAATGGCGATTCCATCCATGCTCACCCGGTCGAAAGGAGGGAAGGGGCGATCCGCCAAAATGTCCTCAGCAAGCACTCTCCCCAAACTATCTTGAACTGAGACTATTTCAGTTCCGAAAGATTTAAGTTGCTGGAGAACTATTTGCTTCGCTTCAATTTGACTAATCATCTAACCACCAATTGTTGCCATCGATTCAGATACCTGAAGATTTGAACTTCTCATTTGCTCGGCTTCAAAGCCATTTAAAGCTCTAAGATTGAGCGCCTTTTTCAACATTTCAACGAGCTCTTGATCACTAGCTCCAGCGCGAATCTTATCTCTAAAGTTGACAACGCCTTCTCCGTATAAGCAGGTTCTGAGCGAACCTTGGGGCGTGAGTCTAATGCGATTACAAGAACCGCAGAAATTGCGAGTGAAGGCTGGAATAAGTCCAAAACTGCCTTTATAGCCTTTGATTCTGAAGTTCTGTGAAGTGGAATGCGCTGGATCTTCGAGTTTAGTTATTTCATATTCAGACCGAATATGATCTAAGATTTTATCCGCCGGCCAGAAGCTCTGATTGCCAAGTTCCGGACTCCCATTGAATGGCATTTCTTCAATAAACCGAACACTTATGTCTTTCAATTTAGTCTCCTCCAACATTGGAAAAATGTCATCAATATTTCGCCCTTGCATTACTACCATATTGAGTTTCACGGAAAAACCTTCTTCGATGAGGGCTTGGTAAGTTTCATTCACTTTGGGGAATAGGTCCCTTCTTGTGATCTCTTTGAAACGCCCCGGGTCAAGGGTGTCGAGACTAAGATTGATGTTTTGGATTCCTAGTGCTTTTAGGTCTTTGATTTTATCGAGGGTAAAAGTGCCGTTGGTTGTCACGTTGATTTCCTCAAGGCCTTCGATTTGACTCAGTTTTTCGAGGAAGTCCATGATGCCTTTTCTCACAAAAGGTTCCCCACCGGTTATTCTAACTTTTCGAATTCCTTCTTTAGAAAATACTCGAACCAGACGTTCAAGTTCTTCAAAGCTCAGTAAATCAGTACGTTTAGCGTATTTGATGCCAGATTCAGGCATGCAATAAAAGCAACGCAAGTTGCAGCGATCGGTAACTGCCAACCTGAGATATGATATTTCTCTGCCTTGTTTGTCGAAGAGCATGCTTTATTGCTTCTTGCAAAGAAACGATATCGCTGAAATAATTCTGTGACATTGAATAAGAGATTCCAAGTATATTTAGCACCTGCTTAGAAGATGGAAATAAAACTACAAGCCTTCGGTATTGCAAAAGACATTTTGGGAAGTTCCAAAACGAATATTCATGTCGAAAATGTAGTTGATATTCACGGATTAAAACAGCAGCTGATTCAGAGCTATCCTGAATTTGAAAAGCTTAAGAGTCTAAAATTCGCCCTTCATGAATCCTATGTGGATGATGAGGCTTTGCTCAAAGATGGCGATGAAGTGGTTATAATACCTCCTGTATCTGGTGGATAAGCACATTGAGATAAAACTCCTGGATGAAGCCTTGTCTTTGGATTATTGCAAGCGTTTTGTGGCCGACGAAAGGGCAGGGGCCGAAGTGTTTTTTGAAGGAACAGTCCGCAATCAAACAGGAACACGCTCCGTCAAACAACTAGACTTTGAGGCTTATGTTCCTATGGCAGAAAAGGAACTTCATAAGATCGCAGTTGAAATGCAAACGCGCTGGTCTTGTTTCAAAATTGTGATCCACCATCGAATTGGTTTGGCAAAATTGGGAGAGCCCGTAGTGATTATCGGATTGAGTACTGCCCATAGAAAAGAAGCTTTTCAGGCTTGCGAATACGCCATCGATACCTTGAAAGAAACGGTTCCTATCTGGAAAAAAGAAGTCTTTGAGGACGGTGAAGTTTGGGTTTCAGCGCATCCTTAAATTATTTTAGCAACAACCTGATCCTGGTGCGCAAGCGTTTTCTGGACTAAGAGATGCCAAGGTCTTTTTTGCTTTTTGCGGAATACCACAATTGTCCATGGCAAGGCAAGCGGTGTGAGTAGGACTCAAAAAGAATACCCCATCCCGATGCTCTAGTCCATAAGTAGCAATACTATCCGATTGATGTTCAAATAGACTTCCAAATGTAAGTGGTGGTAGTTTTGATTTTTTCATTTTCCTAAGATTTTTTGCCAAACCTAATTTCATTTAGAGCAATAAATTGTCTGGAAAATGGTCCAATAAAACGTCTCTTATCAGATATCAAATTTTAATTTGGGAAATGTTGTAGATTTTATTTCTACCTAAAAACTGGTGGTATAAAATAGGTATAAAAAATATTGGGAAATTCTGGGTATTGATAAGAGAATCTGAGAAGTTGAAAAGCATGACAATGTGATGGTTTACAACAACAAGTGCATAAAAAAAGGGTATCCGAAGATACCCTTCTGCGGTCTGGACGGAACCTGAAACCTATACGATACTCTGTTCATTATTAACACTTTAGCGAACCCTAAAATCAGAAGGTATAAAATAGGTACTTAAATCTGCATGAAATTCTGGGAAGAATTGGGAAGGAAACTAGTGCAAACAAAAAGCCCTCTCAATTTTCATTGAAAGGGCTTGAAGCGGTCCGGACGAGACTCGAACTCGCGACCCCATGCGTGACAGGCATGTATTCTAACCAACTGAACTACCGGACCAATACTTTTCATCCTTGGCACTCTTTGCAGATTCTACTGAACCATGCTCTCCGAAATTGTCTTTAGACAATGAAGGCGAGTACCGGACCAATGAACTTCCTCCCGAAGGAGTCTACAAAAGTAGTTGTTTTTTCTAATTGGGTGTATATGTAGTTTTAGAAAATAAAAAGAAAAAAGCCTTCCTTCCTAGGAAGGCTTTTTTCTAATCGGCCCAACGGAAGAAGGGCCTACGGAAACCTCTGCTACTTAAAAAAGTAATTTTACTCGTCCTCACCTAAGTTTAGGACACTGCGATTATTCGAAATGTGCGAGATATAGTACAAATTCAAATGCTCGAAATTCGTTTCAACCACATCGTTAATGCCATCTCCATTCACATCAAACGAAAAGATAGCTGTGGTTTCAAATTTTTTGTCGGTGATCGATTGATGGTCAAAAACCAAATCGCCCTTATTTAAGAAAAGCTCGTTAGCACCATTAAAATTGGCCACCAGGATGTCGAGTTTCTGATCGTTGTTTACATCAGCGAGGGTAACATCCATTGTATGAACTTCTTTTACCCCGAACTTCATGCTTTCGCCTGGCTTACCTTCTGAATCTAAAACGTAGATCTCATTTTCACCTAAACGGTTACCAATTACTATATCAGCTTGTCCATCTCCATCAACATCACCGAGATCAACAGACTTAGCGTCGAGCTTAGAGGATCCAAAGGATTGTTTGCGATATTTCATTCCGCCATTGCTGTAATAGATATAACTCGGCATTCCCTTAGAGTTAACCTCTACGATGTCTGGATACTTGTCGCCATTCAAATCAGCCAAGGCTATTTGATCACTGGTAGCCCATTCGTCTCCAAAATTTCAATCTCATCAAAAACTCCTTTTCCATTGTTTAAAGCAACTTCATTGGGAAGCTTGTGGTGAGCAAGCACAATATCTAAATCCCCATCCTGATCCATGTCAGCCAACTCAATGTCGTGCACCGTGCCTTCGGTATGACCAAAATGCTGGTGGTGTGCATCAAACTTCATATTCCCATCATTATAGTAGATGTGATTGTGTCCTTTAAAATTTGTAAGAATGATATCGTCGTCATTGTCGCCATCAACATCAGCAACTTTTACCGCCGTTGCTGTAGATTGAACCAAGTCTCTTGATTCTTGTAGCATGAACGCAGAAGTACCAGAGTTTCTGTAAATCTCAACTGAAGCTTTTCCTTCAGCCAAATTCACCAGAACTACGTCTTCGTTTCCATCACCGTCGAAATCACCGTGATCGAGATCAATGCTATTAATAAAATGAGGCCCCAAACTATAAGTTATCCCAGCGGGATTTTCCAACCAAACTGATTGGGCTAGTAGACCTGAAGAAAGAAATAATGTACCGAGTAGAGAAGAGAGTGTTTGTTTCATTGAGAGGATTTTAGATTAATAAATGCTTTTCATGCGGTCTGTATACGTTGGTATTGCTATTTTGTTCGACGAAAGGTAATAAAATCGGATAAAATGCAATTTATTTTATAAGTCATTGATTATATGGTATTTAAAATCGATAAATTTTCGCACTTTATTGGAGCTCTCTTTTATCTGCTCATTCTCACCCTAAAAGCCTTGAAGTCCCCGGAAAGGTGATTGAAGGCACAGTCTTTTTGCTTTCGGCTTTCTAGATTTGAAGTATGAAAACACGATTAGTCTTTATACTCGCAGCACTTCTATTTGGAACATACAATCTTAAATCCCAAGAGAGCTTTGGTTTAAGCTTAAGCGAATTTAGCATCACCGATTTGCCAGCCCTCCAGAGTTTTGCCTGGGCTCAACACGACAATAAAGTCATCTTCATAGGAGGTCGGAAAGACGGGCTTCATAAAAGAAGGCCCTTCGAGGCTTTTCTGGCTACTGGAAATAATGCTGAGATCATCTTAGTGAATATGAATGATCGCAGCGTAATCAAATCTTCACTTTCTGTTCTGAATATGGCTTTGGAAGAACAGCTTCAAAGTACCAATATGAACTTTGAGCAAGTAGGTGATAAGCTGTACATCATCGGTGGATACGCCTAAAGCGCTCGCGCTGGAGATCATATCACCTTTGATGACTTAACAATCGTAGATCTTCCCGGACTTATCTCCGCCATGGAGACAAATCAAAGCATCGATGCACATTTTAGTCAAATCTCAGATCCCATTTTTGAAGTTACTGGGGGATACCTTGATTACTCAGACGGACAGTTTTACCTGGCGGGAGGACAAAGTTTTATGGGACGATACAACCCTATGGGCCCAAATCATGGTCCGGGTTTTACACAACAATACACCGATGAAATTCGCCGATTTGAAATCGAAGAAAATGGCGGAAATTATACTTTGAAGAATATCAAGCGCTTCACAAGCACTCAAGTTCTACATAGAAGAGATTATAATATGGCGCCGCAGAGGTTTCCAGATGGAGAAATTGGATTCACCATGTTTTCTGGGGTCTTTCAAATTCAAGCCGACCTTCCTTGGCTCGATGTGGTGGATCTGAGATCGGATAGTTTCTACCTGCGAACAGGCTTTGAGCAAAAACTCAATCAGTATCATTCGGCTCATCTGGTACTTTTTGATACCATTAAGAACGCTAATTACACATTGTTTTTTGGTGGGATGGCGCAGTTCTATTACGATGGAAGCAACTTAGTAGAAGACACGGATGTTCCTTTTGTGAAAACGATTTCACAAGTCACGAGAAACGCTAACAACGAATTGAGTGAACTAGCTTATTCGTTAGAAATGCCTTCGTTATTAGGCGCAGGAGCTGAATTTATCGCAGTTCACAATGCTAATTTTTACAATGAATACGACATGTTGGATGTGCAGAAGCTTCCAAACAGCAGCACCTTGGTAGGTTATATGATTGGAGGAATCGAAAGTTCGGCTCCGAATGTATTCTTTAATAATGCAGCAAACACCTCTTGGGCTTCAACCAAGTTGTTTGAAGTCTACATTGATAAAGGCACAACTGGAATCACTCATGAAAAAACAGAGCTCAATGAATTGAAAGTTTATCCGAATCCTAGCACTGGGAAATTTAAAATCGACCTAAAGGACCCAAAGCTACAGGGCGGAAGCTCGATCGCCTCACCAACATCAAAGGAGAGCTCGTGAGAGAAATCATCATAGAGGAGAATAAACAAATTGAATTGAACATTGAAGATTTACCCAATGCTCAGTATCATCTGCAACTCTTTAATGGAAAGCAAGCGATTTCACCAATCAGTCGATTGATCAAACAAAAGCCTTAGAGCTTTCGATCAAATACAAAGGGTCCAAAAGGAAGTAAAGAAGCTACCATGGCGAGCACTGCTTTGCCAAAGTTCCATTTCTTTTCTATCAAGAATTGAAGCACCATGATGGCATAAATGATGAACAACAAGCCGTGAACCCAGCCAAAGTATTTAACCGCAAGGGGGAAGTCCATTGCATATTTCAAAGGCATAGCAATTCCGAGTAAAATCAAGAAGGAGATTCCTTCGGCTTTTGCAACTAGCTTAAATCTTTTGATGTCTTTGTCCATAACGACTGCAAAACAAATGCTTTTTCTTTTTGAACTTCCTTTTAACCTCCAGAAGTTTAAAAACTATCAAGAAGCTTGTGTGCTAACAAACTTCAATGGCTAATTTCGTGGCAATGAAGTACGGTGTAGCCAATTTGAGCTTGATTCATTGCAGAGCAGAAGCTGCCGATCAAAGTGAGATCGTTACCCAGCTGTTGTTTGGTGATCCTTTCGAAATAATAGAGGAATTCCCAAAATGGTTATCCATTCGCATTGCCGACGACCAGTATGTGTGTTTTATTGATAAAAAGCAATGCACGCCCATCGATAAAACAGAATTTGAAAGGCTTTCGAATACTACCAGCTTTTGCTACGATTTGGTTTCCTTGATTCAAACACCCGGACAACAAATGATTCCTATTCTTTTAGGAAGTCGGATTCCAGAAATGAAAAATGAGCAGTTCATTTTAGCTGGTCAAGAATATTCTTTCGAAGGAGCCCTCAACGATACCAAGGCAGAGGACAAAAGAGCTGCTGTTCTTGAAAATGCATTTCTGTATTTAAACGCTCCTTATTTGTGGGGAGGAAAAAGTCCTTATGGCATCGATTGTTCGGGTTTTACCCAAATGGTATACAAACTCGCAGGAGATCAAATTCCACGTGATGCATGGCAGCAAGCTGAACTAGGCGAGACTTTATCTTTTGTAGAAGAAGCACAAGTTGGTGATTTGGCCTTCTTTGACAATGAGGATGGAAGGATTATCCATGTGGGTATTATGCTCGACAATGGACGCATCATTCATGCTTCTGGAAAAGTCAGAATCGACAAAATAGATCATCAAGGGATATTTAATGAAGACTTAGGAACATATAGTCACAACCTGCGTTTGATTAAGAGATTCATATGAAAAAGACCCTAGTTTTCGGAGCTTCACCTAATCCTCAGCGCTACGCTCATATTGCTGTAAACCGCCTCTTGGATCACGGTCATGATATTGCCCTAGTGGGCAGAAGAGAAGGGGAGATTAGAGGTCATGAAATTCAAACGGATTGGCCAAAAATTGAAGAAGTAGACACCATTACCCTCTATATGGGTCCGCAACACCAACCTGGATTCTACGATTACCTTTTGAGTCATCAACCCAAACGAATCATCTTCAACCCAGGAACGGAGAATGAAGATTTGGTTCAGAAAGCGCAAGAGCAAGGGATTCATACCGAATACGCCTGTACTTTGGTGATGTTGGCGGCCGGACTTTACTAAATTTCTTCTTATTTCCTTCAATTCGAGTATTTTCGGCTCAAATTCAATTGCCATGAAAAGGAGTCTATTTATTCTCTTAGCTTTTTTGTCCCTTAACAGCTTCGCTCAGAACATCAGTTTTATTGAAGACCCGGCCGAAAGCCCACGCGAACATCCGGTTGATATGATCAAGCTGGCGATGGATATCGACTTCAAGCCAAAAGAAGGCAAGGTTCATGGCGTTGTGGTACATACTTTTTCTCCCTTAGTTGATATCGATACTTTGTTCCTCGATGGTCCGGGTATCATTATTAAACAAGCCATTATGGATGCTGAAGATCTAGACTTTAGCACGAACAAAGAGGGCATTATTTTCAAGTTCAAGAAGCCATTGAAGGCCAAGGAGCTTTATAAACTCGAGCTAGAATATGAGGCTTTTCCTAAAAAGGGCCTTTATTTCATAGGTTGGAATGATGAGAGCAATCGTTCGCGTAAGCAGATCTGGACACAAGGGCAAGGAATTGATAACCGACATTGGATTCCTCATTTCGATAGCCAGAACGATAAAATCACCACCAATATCGCCATTCGCTTTCCGCAAGAATACCAAGTGCTCTCTAATGGAGTCTTGAAGTCGAAGAAAAAAGATAAAAGCGGAAATTACGTTTGGAATTATGTGATGGATCAGCCACATGCCAGCTACCTGATCATGTTGGGTATTGGGAAATATGAAATCAAAACTTTAGAATCTGAGTCTGGGAAAAAGCTAAACCTTTGGTATTACCCAGATCACGCCAACAGAGTAGAAGCAACCTATCGCTATAGCAAAGAGATGTTCGATTTCTTTGAAAAGGAAATTGGAGTTCCTTATCAATGGCCTGCTTATTCTCAAATTCCAGTGCAGGATTTCATGTATGGAGCTATGGAGAATACTTCTGCAACACTCTTTGGAGATTTCTTTATGGTGGATGAAAGAGGCTACTTCGATCGGAATTATGTTGGGGTGAACGCCCACGAATTAGCGCATCAATGGTTTGGGGATCTGGTTACCGCTCGTTCTGCAAAACATCATTGGCTGCAGGAAAGCTTCGCTACTTATTACAATATGCTTTATGAGCGTGAAGCCTTCGGACAAGATCATTATGAATGGGGATTGAGAAATGCAACTAAATCTGCTTTAAACGCGAGTAAGAAGGATTTGAAACCCATAGCAAACAGCACTGCAGGAAGCACACGTCATTATCCAAAAGGCGCACATGTATTGCATATGCTGAAATATGTGGTTGGTAAAGAAGAGTACAACCGTTCGGTGAAGCTATACCTCAATCGCCACAAATTTGAAAATGTAGATTCCGAGGATTTGCTAATCGCTTTTCACGATGAGCTTGGACTTTCCTTAAACTGGTTTTGGAAACAGTGGGTATATCAAGGTGGAGAGCCAAAGTTCGATGTCAACTTCAAGTCTTACACTCAAAACAACCGCAGCCTAGCGGAATTCACAGTTGAGCAAGTGCATCAAACTTCTGAAGTAAATGGGATTATTAAAATGCCGGTAGTTTTTGAAATTGCCTTAGATAACGGAGAGAAAATCACCGAAACACGCTGGGTTCAAGATAAGTTTCATCGCTTCGAATTTGAAATCCCTTCTGATCGCGTGGTATCCTATGCTTTGTTCGACAAGGGTTCGAATATTCTCAAGTCGTTTGAATTCGAGAAGGAAACAGAAATGCTCATTGAGCAATTCAAAAGAGCAGATCATATGATAGATCGTTACGATGCTTTGTTGGGAATGAGAGCTATTGAAGCAGATGAAAAGCGGAGCTTGCTGCAAGAGCAATTCAAAAAAGAGCGTTTTCACGGAATTAAGTCGGAAATACTAAGCCAACTAAAAGCTGATTCGAAGTCTCAAGGGCTTTTTAAAATGGCGCTGTCGGATAAAGATGCACGAGTTAGAAGAACGGCTATCAGTGTTCGAGAAAACTTAGAAGAAGAGCTGAGAGCTGATGCTGAAAAAATGCTCAAGGATTCTTCTTATGTGAATATTGAAAAGGCCCTTGCTGTGCTTTGTGAGCGTTTTCCTGATCGAGTAGATCAGTATCTGGAAATGACCAAAAACGAAACGGGCATAAAAGGAAACAATATCAGAATCAAGTGGCTTGAGATTGCCGTGAGCAGTGGGAAGGACGAATACCTTAAAGAACTACTTGATTACTCATCGAATGCATTTGAGTTTCTAACACGCGTGGCGGCAGTTCAAAGTTTGGAGAAGCTAGATTACTTCGATGAAGCCCTCTTTCACAATCTTGCCAGTGCCATTGGAAGCTCAAACTCGCGTTTAGCTGGTCCATGTGGCAAAGTGCTGAAAAGCTTCAACAAAAAATTGGAGTGGAAGTCTAAAATTCTAGACTGGCACAAAGCTCATGACTATCAGTTTGATTGGCAGAAGGAGAAAGTAGCGAAGATGATTAAGTCTTAAGGACTTCTTTGATGAGTTCTTTGTATTCATCAAACTCTTCCAAATTGCCGTGGTCGCCACCACTCACAGTGCTAAGTGTGATATTATCTGATAACGCCGAAAGGCGGATACTGCTTTCGTATTGAATGAGTTCGTCTTTAGTACCGTGAATAAGGTAAACCGGCACCTTTACGTTTTTGAGGTATTTGTTCGTGGCCAATTTGTACTTCAACAGGAAGCGCACAGGAAGGAATGGATAATGAAAGCGCACCACATCGGTGAAGTTGAAATAGGGAGTAACTAAGAGCAGTGATTTTGCCTCTTGTTCGCTTGCCAATTTTGATGCAATACCGGAGCCTAAGGATTGTCCAAACAAAATGATACTCGAAGGATCATAGCTGGCGGTCATAACTTCGTAAACGAATTGGGCATCCTTATGTAAGCTCAGTTCGCTCATGATTTTCCCATTGCTCTTTCCATAAGATCGGTAGTCGTATACCAGGCAATCCCAGCCAGAGGCTACAATCTGATCAGCTACATAACCCCAAGAGGCAATACTTCCTCTGTGGCCGTGAAAATAGAGCACTAAACCTTTGGATTCTTTTGCTTTGAAGAGCACAGCATTTAGGCGAACGCCTTTTTTTGGCTCGAAATAGAACTCTTCAAACTCGTTTTGAAATTCGAATGCGTAATCGTTTGGAATCTTTTCTGGACGAAATATGAGCTTTTCTTGATTGAGAAAGAGAATGAACAATGTGAGGAATAGCAGTGCAATTACACTTAAACCAACCAAAACCCCTATAATCAGACCGCCCATAAGAAGCTATTTCAATTCAATGCTGAGGATTTCGATTCGGCGTTCTTTGGCTGCTCCAATACTGTAAATCGACTTCGCAGCCTGACTCAGTTGGTCGCTCACCACTGAATCTGATTTTGACTCTCCAAATGCTTTTTCAATAATTTTCAAATCTCCTGCTGTAAGGTATTCATGGAACACACCATTTTGATAATAGTCGATATAGTTCTTGAACGAGGCAATTCGCCTTTTTGTTAGGTTTAAGTTATAGTCTGATCTCGCAAGGGGAGAAGCAAAGCCTTTGATGGTGAGTTCGAGCTTTTTGCCATTCTTCAATTGATGAAGCAAAGCGGCAAGTGCCTTGTCCATGGTTTCTTTTCCAGCCTTTACTTTGCTTTCGAAAAAGTCCTGAATTTGAACTTCTGCGGTGTCTGCACTTGCACCAACAAAAAGAGATCGATATTGCTTTTTGTAGCGGCCTAAGAGGTTGAAATATGAATCGAATGTCTCATCATAACGCAAGTTGGTATTGGTGTCGAGTGTTCGCGGATTAGGCTCATCGTTATGGAAGTACAGGGCAAGAGGGAGGTAAGTTTGAATCTCCTTAAACTCTTCTTCCAACTCTTGTTCGGTCATCACAGTGTCTTCTAAATCTATTTTCACCGTATCCACCAAAGCAATGAGAGGCAGGCTGTCCTTTTTAACCACGGTATCCTGCTTGAGTACATTCACTTTGTAAATGTCGTTGCAACAATGTATTCCCTTCAATGCTTCTCCACCTTCGCGATTAGAAGCGAGGTACATATTTCTACTCTCTGTAGAGCGGGTGAAATAGAGATCATTCCCTGAGGAATTGATTCCCAACCCTGCATTTTGAACTGGTTTAAGGCTGTTTGGAACCCCTTCTGCATAATGAATATCGAATCCTCCAAATCCATTGTGCCAATCCGAAGAGAAATAGATTCTTCCATCTTCTTGATCCCAATACGGACTCAATTCATTTCCAGCAGTATTAATGGCCCGACCCATGTTTCTTGGTCTGGCAAAAGCTTTTCGACCTTTATCGTACTTGGAATACCAAATGTCGTACTGACCTCTTCCTCGCGCTTGGTTCGAGGCAAAAAACAAATGGATTTTCCCTGAGATTTCAATTACGAACGGCTGGGTTTGACTGCTCGCAGGATCATTGATCATTTCTCCTAGTGGCAGGGCTTCTTCATAAGTTTTGCCACTCTTTTTAGCGCGATAAATCTTGCAAATTCCTTCAGGAGAACAGGCGCTTAGAAACAAATCACCATCCGGACCCGCACAAGCATTAGCAATGTGATAACTGGGATCAATGCCTTCTAATTCGAGTTCTTCTATATTGATCCACTTGCCTTTTTCTATGCTCGAAGTGTAAAGACGAGCTAAGCCACCTTTTTCTTTTTTATCGACTTGTAAATCGGTCTTCTTATTGAAATACTGAAGGGAAGAAAAGCTCATCAGGCTGTCGTTAACAACATTGGGGCTGAATTCAGCTAAAGGACTATTTACCTCTCCTTCCAAGGGAAGTGCTTCGTACTTGCCGCTATCGGCTAAATGTTTGATTGCATATTTCGTTGATATGACTTCCTGTTTGGCTTTGCCGTATTCGTAGATCGCTCTTACGCGTGCATTTCCAACATAGTCGCGGAAATTCACCAAAGCCAAATCATACTTTCCTTGGCATTTCTGCATTTCTCCAAGCCAATATTGAGCGACTTCATATTTGCTTTCTTCGTATCGATCAAAGACCTCTTGGAAGGCTTTTTCTGCTTCGGCACAATTATGAACTTTCTTAAGCGATAAGGCATACTGAAACCAAGCCTCCACATTGTTCTGGTCTACTTTGAGTGCTTCCTTATAATACACCGCTGCACCGTAATAGTCACGCTCCTGAGTGGCAGTTTCGGCATACTTAATCCACTGTTGTGGAGTTTGAGCTTGCAGTATTGAAGCCCCAAGCATTGATATGACGATGATTAACTGTCTCACTATAGGAAATCTGGACAGTATTTGTATTTCACTCTTTTCGGAAGTAGGGCAGGGACGATATAGATTACTGCTATTTCTGCACCTCCTCGGTAATTACTTGCGGCTGTAAGTCGAGAGTAATTGATGTCGTAGCTCAATCCAAACTTCCATGGACCATAGTATAAACCTGCGGTGAGGTTGGCGGCGTCACCAATTCTTGATGAACCACCTACGAAGACCGCTCGGTAGTTAAATTTTCTAGGATCTAAGTCGTAGCGCAAAGTGCTACCAATATTAAACTGACGATAAACTCCTTGTTGCATGAAGAGGGCAAATGGTTCCAAGTACCAGTTAGTTTTTAGAGGCCAAACTACTTGGCTGTGAATGGTCAACCTTCTTGGAATTCGCGCCGCATCACCTAGACCAAAAACTTTCTTGGCTCTATTGAGATTTGCTAAGCTTATTCCAAGATTGAATTTGCGAAGTTTTTTGCTTTTAAACCAATAGAGTGCTCCGACCGCAGCATTTATGAGAATTCCTCCGTCTGATGCTCCTTCTGTTTCCATGCTCGGAAGATTTGGGTCAAAGCGATTGCCATTGAATTGATCTCCATAATTCAAATCGGAATAATCAAGCGAGAACTGGTTTATGCCAGCTGCGCCTCCGAGTCTAATTTGATGAACTAAATCTTTGCCGAAATTAAGGGTGTATGAACTAGCTAGTCTGCCTCTTAAGTCCTTCAAACGGGAATCTCCTGCTATATCCTGAAAAAGAACAAGGCCTAATCCAAAGTTTTTAGCTTTTAAAAAGTCGTGCGCATCAGCGGAAAAGCTGGTGGTTCTGAATGGGTTTGATGAAACGGAGGTCCATTGTCTTCTGAAATTCCCAACCAAGCGGTAAGAACCATCAAAATCACCTGTGGTAGCGGGGTTCAGGTTTAAAGGAGAGTCGTAAAACTGGCTAAAATGGATGTCCTGAGCCTGACTTACAGGCATCCAAAAACAGCATATGGTCAACCATGCTATTCTCAACGGATTAAAGTGATATTGCCTTTCAATTCAAATGCCTGCTGGTCTAAGCAAGTTCCTTCAATGTAATAGACATAGACGTCTGGTGCGAGTATTTCGCCTCTGAAAGTTCCATCCCAACCAATGCTTTTGTCTTCGGTCTCAAATACTTTTTCTCCCCAGCGATCATAAATCGCAAAATACATAGTGTCAATCCACCTTCCATATGCGTACAAAACCTCATTGGTTTGATCACCCTGGGGGGTAAAGGCATTAGGAACATAGATCTCAGGGAAGTCGCAGAGCAACTCACGCACGTTCACTTGTACTGAATCGCCGTAAACACAATCCCCATTGACAGGATCGAATACCTTAACTTCATAAGTGGTGCTTTGATCAGGGTTAGCAATAGGTTCAGGAGATTCAGGATCATCCAGGCCTGCTGCTGGACTCCATAAATAGATATAACCACTTCCAGGTTGAGCGCGAAGCTGCGCCACTTCATTTTCCAAAATAGTATCCCTGCTAGTGAAGGCGCGCACTTGGCTCGAATCTAAATTAGATAAGCTCACCACAATGGTGTCGAAACGAATACAACCAATCAAGTTTTCCGTCCGAACAATGTATGGTGTAGTTTGAATTGGTGTTACTAAGGCTATGCTTTCATCAGTAGGGCCAATTATTTCACCAGAAGGATTCCAATCGTAACTCAAAGTATCCCCAGGGATAGTAGTAAAGGCTTCGAGGCTAATGGTATCGTAAATGCAGATATAATCATCGGCACTGGTTTCAACACCCAAATCGCCGGTGGTTAATTGGAAGGTGTCCTCTAATAAGCAGCCTTTTTCACTAAAAACGCGAACATAATAATCTTGAAATGCCTGGTTTGGATAGAGCACCGCGAAGCTGTCGGTTTTTAAAACGTTAATCGTGTCAATAAAGCTGGGGTGCGAAGCAAAATGATAGCGAAATCCAGTACCAAATGCATCAACGGAAACAAGGATACCCGTTAGGCTTGTACACACAGAGGTATCGTTGTCGCTCATGAGTACGACAGAATCGACATCCACTGCTTGAAAAGCGGTATCCACACAAGCGCCTCGATCAATAAACAAGCGATATTGCTCAAAGCTCTGTGTACTTGAAACAGGGTTGGCAATGCTGCTGTCGTTTAGACCATCATCCTTATCCCAGGTGTAGCTATAGTTCGAATTTGGACTGACACCAATCTCAATACCTTGATTATTACAATTCAATAATGTGTCGAGCACAAAGCTCGAATCTTGATCCACTAAGATGCTTGTTTCCAGGGTGTCGTTTTCGTTACAAGCAGCGGTATCAGAAACAATCAACTTGATATTGAAACTCCCTGGGTTTGGGTAGTTCCTAGTTGGATTGTTACTCAAGCTGGTATCTCCATTGCCGAAATCCCAAAAGAAATTCGAGTTCTGTAGTAATCGACTTTGATTGGTGAAGGTAGCTGTGAAGGGTGCGCAAACAACTTGTGGAGCGGTAAATAGCGCTTCAATTACAGAGTCTTCTTGTACAAGTTGGAAGATGCTATCATAACAGGCGGAATTGTCGGCTAAAAGAACGAATTGCGTAGTGCTATCTGGAAAAGCTAAAGGATTGGAGACCCGAGGATTGGACAGATTTCCAGGAGGTTCCCATTGATAAGGGCGTCCAATAGTTGGTGTAGTTCCTATTTGGAAAGTATCACCCGGACAAAAGATAATTGGAGGAAGTGAATAGATGGTATCATCGATGATGACAATAGGCACACTACTCGTATCACCCAAGTTACACGATTGAGTGTCGGTAACAGCAAGAGTCAAGGTATAGTTTCCAGGAAGCGTGTATCGGTAATTGGGGTCTTTTAATGTACTGGTGTCTCCATTTCCAAAATCCCAGAAATATTGAGTGGCTTGCCAATCCTTACTTGCATTGATGATGGGTAGGCTATCACGCAAACAAACCCTTGGGTCAAGAAGAACAATGGAAACCACCGAAGAATCGACAAATACAGTTTGAAAAGCAGTGTCTATACATATGTTGTTTTCTAATAGAAGGGTGTAAGTCGTGGTGTCGTTCGGATTAGCCCTTGGGTTGAGGGTGTTTGGATTACTCAAACCTTGCACTGGCATCCACTCGAAGCTGCGGTAAATGGGTTGAACTGGACCTCCAAGTGTTTGGCTATCTCCATAGCACATATTGATATCTGGAAAGCGAAAAGAGGTGTCAGAAATCACGGTAATCTCTTTAACTAAACTATCCCCTAGGTTGCAGGTTCCGGTGTCTGTTACCACCAATTTCACATCGAACTTTCCTGCTTGTGTGAAGCGGTGTCCTCCTGGATTTTCGGAGCTAGATGTAGTTCCATCACCAAAATCCCAAACGAAATTGGTGCTTCCTTGCTTTAAGCTCGTATTGATGATGTTGGCTGAGTCGCCAATACAAATCACCAAAGGCAGCGTGAAGTCAGAGACCACAATAGGAAGGTTAAAGTCCATTTTAAACACGCCCAAATTGCAATTGGCTGAAGCGTTTACCCTTGAATAAGCATTGGTGGTGGTAGGGAAGGAGTTGCTTCCTCCGCAACCTGCACAAACAGCTTGGTAGATCTTTCCTTTTCGACTAAACCTACTGGTTCCTCCGTCTACGTGCTCACCTGCGGTGCCGCCAAAAAAGCTTCCGTACTTCAAAGAAGAAGCATCATCGGCAAGTACGGCTAAGTAGAAGTCGGATCCATCCGTTGTACTTTGGTAAGCATCGTTGGTAACCTGCATGCCTGTTACATCCGTGGTGTTAGGGTTGGTTAGCGTATTGGTGTTTCCTCCCCAGCCGCTTAAGTAAATGGAGTTGCATAAATCCACAAGGAAAGCCGTCGGGGAAATGTTAGGTGCTGCTGCCTGACTAATAGGTGTGGAGGTTCCAAAACGGGTAGACCAAATGATGGTATCGAGCTGCGCTCCTAGTTTGGAGACAAACTGTCCTGAACCAGAGCGCCCGTATTGAGCATTCCGAATGAGCGCACTCCAATTGTCTTCTGTTTGTCCAAAAAGGTATACGTTATTGTCGGCATCTGTCTCTATAAAATAGGCCTGATCGTAGCTTCCTGTTCCAAAGTAAGTTGCCCTCACCAAAGTTTGACCCGAAGAAGAGATTTCTGCAACAAAGCCATCTGAACGCCCACCTTGATTGGTTCTGTAAAGCGCGCTTGCATGAGTGCTTAAGTTGGTTGAAACCATGCCACCGGTGATTAATACATCATTTGTGGTGTTGAAGGAAAGCGAATAGATCGCATCGTCAAAGGCTCCTCCGAAGTATGAGCTCCAAATTACGGCGCTCAATGAGGAATTCATTTTTACGATGATACCATCTTGGTTTCCTTGTGGAGTAGATTGGAATCCATTTCCAACCATTGGGAAGTTCGTTGATGAGGTGGAACTAGCGATGAGTACTTGGTCGTTGGCATCGATATCGATTTCTCCTCTAACTTCATCTGCGTAGTTGTACTTGAGCGCCGTAGATTCATTCAGGCCGTCATTCCCCGATCCACCAAGGTAGCTGGAGCCTATCAAAGATTGACCGGTGCTGCTGAGCTTAGCGACAACGATATCCACTCCATTGGAGTGAAATATGCCCATAGAACGGCCGTTGAAGGCAGATCCACCGGCAAAGCTCCGATCATAAGCACCGGTAGTGGTAGGGAAGTTATTACTCCCCGTAGTTCCCAAGAGGTAAAGTTCATCTCTAGAGTTTACCACCAATGAGTGGGGTAGTTCATCTGCGTTTCCGCCTAAATAGGTAGACCATATAAAACTAGAACCTGTAGTATCCCATTTGGTGATTCCGATATCGTTTCCACCAGAACCTCCATTGGCATCACCACCTGCAAAAGTGCTTGAGTATGCTCCAGTACTTGTAGGGTAGGTTCCCACAGTTCCGAAGATTGAACTACCGGAATAGAGATAACCTTGAGAGTCAAAAGTGGCAGTATTTCCAAAATTATCAGAGCTCGATCCAGAGAAGGTACTGAAGATCAAAGTAGGGTCAATGATCAAATCATAAGCCTCATTATATTTAGATAATTCAAAACTTAAAATATTATTAATGAGTTTGTAAGAGCATTTTACTTCAAGTGTTTCTTTATTAATGACTTGATAAGCATAAGGTTTATCTTCTACAACCACACCCAAGCTGGTTTTTACCTCTAAGGCTCCATCTTTTAATTTCAATTTATCAAAGCCTTCATAGGCCAAGGCGATCTCATTTGGATTCGCGCCTGGGTGTAAAATGATATCGTACTTCAGCCGATTTGCAGAAAAGTAGAAGGCTAAATCAATCTCATCATAAATGCCCTGATAGCTCAATTGGCGATAAGCTGGTACCCCAGATTGCCATTTCGAACTTTCATCTCCAATGAAGTAATTGTAATAATGCTCTTGCTTTTTTGAGGGAGCGATAGCTGGGCTTTGCGAGTTCATGAACTTAACCTGCACAGCATGGTGTTTTACTGTCCAATCCTCATCGTGGTTTTCTTCCCCATGATCATGCTTCGCAAAAGGGTTTTCGTAAAAATGATACATCAAGGCTTGCTTTTCAAAAAACACTTCTGCGCCAGCTGTGCGATAACGATAAGAGACATTATTATGGAACTGTCCTTCGTTCTTGATGAATTCTGTAGCATGCAATTCTCCCATAAGAAGGAGAGCCATGCAAAGCACTAAGATTCGATATATATGTAAGTTGTTGATATTCAGCACACTAATTGAAAGAGCCCAAGAAGGCTAAAATACCAAATATTTCATGACATAAGTTTTCGATATGCTTTAACGGAAAGCTTGTATTTTCACGCCAAATGATTCTAATGTCTGAACCACTTTTTACAAACGATGCTATTGTCCTTGGATTGCTAATGGCGGTGTTGGGTTTTGTGTTTTATACCTCTTCCATTAACCAGAAATTCTGGAAGAAGTTCTATACTTATATTCCTGCATTATTGATGTGTTATCTTTTGCCTGCCATACTCAATTCGGCAGGGATCATCTCACAAGAACACTCTGAATTATATACGGTAGCCAAACTGTATTTATTGCCCACTTCGCTAGTTCTAATGACCTTAAGCATCGATCTAAAGGGTATCGTAAATCTCGGTCCGAAAAGCATCATCATGTTCCTCACCGGTACCGTTGGAATCATTTTAGGAGGTCCTTTTGCAATTTTAGTGACTTCCCTGATCTCACCTGAGACTGTCGGAGGAGCTGGTCCTGATGCAATTTGGCGTGGTTTATCTACCCTAGCCGGAAGTTGGATTGGTGGAGGAGCAAATCAAGCAGCCATGCTTGAGATCTACCAATACAATCAAGAAAAATACGGGGCGATGGTCTTAGTTGATATCGTGGTAGCCAATATTTGGATGGCATTTATTTTAGTTGGAGCTGGTAAGGCTGCGAGCATCGATCGTTGGCTGAAAGCGGATTCATCGGCTATCGACGAATTAAAAAATAAGGTGGAAGCCTATTCAAATTCAATCACTAAAGTTCCAATGCTTTCTGATTTGATGAAAATCTTGGGAGTAGGATTTATCGCAACTGCTTTGGCTCATATCTTAGCTCAAGGAGTTACCGGTTTTATCGCTACCAGTGCACCAGGCTTATCGGATTCGGTGCTTAATTCTAGCTTTTTCTGGATAGTGGTTGGAGCTACCACCGTTGGTTTAGTTGCTTCGTTCACCCCATTGAGAAAACTCGAAGGGGTTGGAGCTTCAAAAATTGGAAGTGTCTTTATCTACATTCTTGTGGCAACCATCGGAATGAAAATGGATATCATGCAAATCTTTCATAATCCAGGTCTCATAGGCGTAGGCTTATTGTGGATGGGATTCCATGTGGCCCTGCTTTTTGGAGTGGCAAAAGCAATCAGAGCTCCCTTTTTCTTTTTGGCAGTTGGTTCAAAAGCAAACGTGGGTGGAGCTGCAAGCGCGCCTGTGGTAGCTGCAGCCTTTCATCCATCATTGGCTCCTGTAGGAGTGCTGCTTGCCGTTCTGGGTTACGCTCTAGGTACTTACGGTGCAATCTTCTGTGCTCAGCTGATGGAGTTAGCCGCCCCTTAAAATAATTTGAAACTCTTCGCGAACAAGTGTCATAGTATGGCGTTGTTTTATCGAGCTATATTGCTCAGATCAGTAATTTCTGTAAAAGCATGGAGAATTACAGTGAAGAGGTATGGAAAAACCTCGAATTAGGAGATTTCGATAACGGAGTTAAATACGAAATATCGAATTTCGGACGGATAAAGAGTTACGCATACGACAAAGAAAATGGTCGTTTGCTCAAAGGAGGAGTAGTGCAGGGTTACCCAATGGTTGCCTTTACCAAATACAATGAAAAACGTATTTCACGCTACATTCACAAATTAGTTGCTGAAGCATTTCTTGAGCGCAGTTCATCAGAGCAGCTGTATATAATTCACTTAGATTTTGACAAGAAGAACAACTTCTTTAGAAACCTGAAGTGGGCCACGAAACAAGAGAAAGAGGCGCACCTCAACCGCAACCCGAAGTTTATTGCAAGTAAGAAGAAAATCAAGTACTCTAAGCTTTCAGAGACAGATGTGATTCGTATAAAGCAGATGTTAAGTAGGGGTAAAACGCGATTGCGAGTGATTGCTAAACAATTTGGAATAACGCATACCCAACTCAATCGCATTCGCAAAGGCGAAAATTGGGCCCACGTTAAATTGCCGAGCGAAAACTCATAAAGCACACTTTTGCGCTTAGAAGATGAGTTCAATAAAAATTGCTTTTAGGCCAGAGTACGCGCATCCCCTTCAGGATAATCATCGATTTCCGATGCAGAAGTATGAGCTTCTGCCTCAACAGCTCTTACACGAAGGAAGTTTTCATCAAGAGGATTTCTTCGAACCCGAGATGCTCGATGTAGCGTGGATTTTACGGACGCATGCCTCCGAATACTGGCAACGACTTTCTAACTTAGAATTAAGTCCAAGGGAGCAACGTAAAACGGGATTTCCGCATTCCAAAGAGCTGATTACACGAGAGCGAATGATCATGCAAGGAAGTCTGCAAGCTGCAGTCTTTGCAAACGAAAATGGTGTGGCATTTAATATTGCCGGAGGAACTCATCATGCTTACACGAATAGAGGTGAAGGTTTTTGCCTTCTAAACGATATCGCGATTGCATCCAATTATCTTCTGGACCATAAACTAGCTAAGCAAATTTTAGTTGTTGACCTCGATGTGCATCAAGGCAATGGCACAGCGGAAATTTTTCAAAAGGAAGACAGGGTCTTTACTTTCAGCATGCATGGAGCGAGCAATTACCCCTTGCTCAAAGAGACATCTGATCTTGATATTCCGCTAAAGACGGGAACTGCTGGTGATGAATACCTGCGTTTATTGGAATCAAATCTTGCAAAACTGGTAGAGGATATAAAACCAGATTTCATTTTCTTTCAATCGGGGGTAGATGTTCTTGAAAGCGACAAACTAGGTCACCTAGCGCTCACAAAACAAGACTGTAAGCACAGAGACGAGCTCGTGTTGGAGACCTGCTACAAGAATCAAATCCCAGTGATGGCATGCATGGGCGGGGGCTACTCTGAAAAAATTTCTGATATCGTAGAGGCGCATGCTAACACATACAGAACTGCCCGATTCCTTTGGGGATAGTTTACATTTGAAAGCAAATTTGATCAAGCATGGAATTTCAAGCATATCGAATCTTTGAAAGAGAGAATGGAGAAGTCGAAAACAAGATTGTCACTCGCGACACCAGTGAGTTACGCGCAGGGGAAGTCTTGATTAAAGTAGCTTATGCTGCCTTGAACTTTAAAGATGGATTGTCGTCGAGCGGCCATAAAGGAATCACAAGAGAATTTCCACACACGCCTGGAGTAGATGCTAGCGGGATCGTTGCAGAAAGCAGCGATGTCCGTTTCGAAGCAGGTCAAGAAGTTTTGGTAACAGGTTACGATTTGGGAATGAATACTGACGGAGGTTTTGGTCAGTACATAAGAGTTCCTGCTGCTTGGGTCGTTCCATTACCTAAAGGATTAGACTTACGAGAAGCGATGATTTTAGGTACTGCTGGATTCACAGCTGCCTTGGCTTTGTGGAAGATGGAAAAGGCCGGACAATCGCCTGAAATGGGAGAAATAGTAGTTACAGGTGCTAGTGGTGGCGTTGGAAGTATGGCCATTGCGATTCTAGCTAAAGCAGGATATCAGGTGGTAGCGTCCAGCGGAA
>ENA-UOXV01000144-UOXV01000144.1-marine-metagenome-genome-assembly--contig:-NODE-144-length-93690-cov-146.338976_pt1 | contig 93690 bp, 106 predicted proteins | sample MGYA00238165_ERZ766961 | MGnify/ENA primary metagenome ERZ766961 (study PRJEB28924, sample SAMN03173240) | marine metagenome | biome: Marine; feature: Water; material: Subsurface seawater | place...
TCACTATCAACATTTATTAGCGATCATGTTGAAGTTGTTTTTGATAATAATAATAATAATAATAATAGCTATGCTTTTATAAATTAAGTTTGTTAACTATTTTATTGCATAAGTCATCTATTCCTTTATCATCATCATTAATTACATAATTAGCTTGATTATAAAAAACAATTCTTTCAAATAAATGTTTAGAAATGAAATCTTTTAATTCTGAAATTGAAGATATTGATTCAATTATTGGTCTAATAGATTTTTCTTTAAATAATCTGGATGAAAGAATCTCAGCACTAGTATTAATAAAAAATACATTTTTAGAAAAACTTAAAATAATATCCATATTATTATGATAACAGGGAGTTCCTCCTCCTAAAGAAATAATACTCTTCTTTTTTTTATTTAATAAAATTTTAAGAAATTTATTTTCTATTATTCTAAATTCAATCTGTCCTTTTGTTTCGAAAATTTCTGAAATTGACATTTTATATTCGTTTTCAATAAAATGATCAAGATCGTATGATGGTAAATTAAGAATAGTTTCTAATTTTTTAGATACTGTTGTTTTGCCAGAACCCATATAACCAAGAACAACTATGTGTGTATTTACCATCTATATGAAGATATTAATTAATGAAGTATAATAGGCAAATTTATAAGAAAATCTCTTTGATTAATAAATTTATTGAAGCTATATTTGCATCCTCTAAAATATATAGACTTGGTAGCTCAGCTGGTAGAGCATCTCCCTTTTAAGGAGAGGGTCCTGGGTTCGAACCCCAGCCAAGTCACATTTATTAGACCTGGTAGCTCAGTTGGTAGAGCATCTCCCTTTTAAGGAGAGGGTCCTGGGTTCGAGCCCCAGCCAGGTCACTACTCCATTTAGCGCACGTGGCGGAATTGGTAGACGCGCTAGGTTGAGGGCCTAGTGGGATTAAGTTCTCGTGGAGGTTCAAATCCTCTCGTGCGCACTAATAATTAAAAATGGGTAAAAAAGTTTCTATAATTGGTTCAGGATTTTCATCTTTAGCTTCCGCATGCTATTTAGCTAAAAACGGATTTGAAGTTACAGTATTTGAGAAAAATAGCACACTTGGAGGAAGAGCAAGACAGTTTTCAAAAAAAGGATTTACTTTTGATATGGGACCGAGCTGGTATTGGATGCCTGATGTTTTTGATAAATTTTTTAATGATTTCGGCAAAGAAACTAAAGACTTTTATAAACTTAAAAAACTAAACCCTGCTTATAAAGTGTATTTTGGAGAAAATGACAGTATATCTATCGAGGATTCCTTAGAAAAAATTAAAAAAGTTTTTGAAGCTGAAGAAAAAGGAAGTGCCAAAATTTTGGATAAATTTATTTCTAACGCCAAGGAAAATTACGAAATTGCTGTAACAGATCTTTTATATAAGATGCCTGGTCTTAGCCCATTAGAGTTAGTAACAAAGAAAACTGTTTTAAAAATACAATCATTCTTAAGTAATATTAGAAGAGAAGTCAGAAGAAGATTTAAAAATAAAAAATTAAGATCCATTTTAGAATTTCCGGTCCTATTTTTAGGAGCAAAGGCTTCAAATACTCCAGCTTTTTATAATTTTATGAATTATGCTGATTTTGGTTTAGGAACTTGGCAACCAGAAAATGGTTTTTACGACGTTGTCCAAGCTATGGTTAATCTTGGAAAATCTTTAGGAGTTAAATATTTAACTAATCATGAAGTTAGTTCAATAAATATTAAAAATTCAAAAGTTAAATCCTTAACAATCAATAATTCTGAATTCGAAAGTGACTTAGTTCTTTCAGGAGCTGATTATGCACACACTGAAACATTATTTAGTTCAAACTATAGACAATACTCAAAAAAATATTGGTCAAAAAAAACTTGGGCACCTTCATCTCTTTTATTCTATGTTGGTTTTGATAAAAAAATATCTAATGTTGCTCATCATAACTTATTTTTTGATACAAATTTTGATGATCATGCTGTTGACATTTACGATAAACCAAAATGGCCTACAGATCCTCTTTTTTACGCAAACTTTACCTCAAAATCTAATTCCAAAACAGCTCCAGATGGTTGTGAAAACGGTTTTTTTTTAATTCCACTTGCAACAAATTTGGAAGACAACGAAGAGTTTAGAGAAAAGTATTTTAATATAATAATTGATAGATTAGAAAAGTTAACAAATCAGAAATTGAAAAATAATATAATATTTAAAGAAAGTTTTTGTGTTAATGATTTCATTAAAGATTATAACTCATATGGTGGGAACGCATATGGTTTGGCAAACACATTATTTCAAACTGCATTTTTAAGACCAAAAATTAAAAGCAAGAAACTTAAAAATTTGTACTTTAGCGGACAGTTGACAGTTCCTGGACCTGGTGTTCCACCTGCAATAGTTTCTGGAAAATTAGTTAGTGATTTAATTTTAAAAGATGAAAAAATTATTTGATCAAGTTTCTGAAAGCTGCTCAAAAGTTGTTACTGAGTCTTACAGTACCTCTTTTACCTTAGCCACCAAAATGCTTGACAGTTCTATTAGACAAGACATCTATAATATATATGGTTTTGTAAGATTTGCAGACGAGATTGTTGACAGTTTTCATGATTTTGATAAAAAGGATCTTTTAAATTTATTTGAACTTGATCTTAAGAAATCAATAAAAGATAAAATAAGTCTTAATCCAATTCTTAATTCTTTTCAAAAAACTTTTAATAAATATGAAATTGATTATGAACTGGTTAATAGTTTTCTAAAAAGCATGAAATTTGATTTAAATAAAAAACAATATTTAAATAAAAAGGAGTTTGACGAATATGTTTATGGCTCTGCAGATGTTGTTGGACTTATGTGTTTAAAAGTATTTGTTAAAGGAAATCAAAAACAATACAATGAGTTAAAACCTTATGCAATGTCCTTGGGTTCTGCTTTTCAAAAGGTTAATTTTTTAAGAGATTTAAAAGCAGATCATGACGGACTAAACAGAAGTTATTTCCCAAATTTAAATATTGAAGAGTTTGATGAAAAATCAAAAAAATTAATTTTAAATGAGATTAATAATGATTTTTCTCATGCTCTAAAAGGTATTTTCTTGCTACCATCTTCTGCTAGATTTGGAGTTTACACAGCATATAAATACTATCTTAAACTGTTGAATAAACTTAGAAACACTAATCCGTTAAAAATTAAATCTACAAGAATAAGAGTGCCTAACTATCAAAAAATTAATGTGCTTGCAAGATCTTATGTTCGTTACAGGTTAAATATTTTATAAATGAATATAGCTATTTGGATTTTTACAGTGATTGCAACATTCTGTTTTATGGAATTTATAGCATGGTTCTCACACAAATATATAATGCACGGTTTCATGTGGTTTTTACACAAAGATCACCACAAAAAAGATCACAAATCTTGGTTTGAAAGAAACGATATGTTTTTTTTACAATATGCTGCAGTTAGTATGTTTTTCACTGTATTATGGGGAGAATATAATTTTTGGTTAGGATTACCAATAGCAATTGGGATATTCATGTACGGATTAGCTTATTTTATAGTTCATGATATATTCATACATCAGAGGTTTAAAATATTAAGAAATATTGATAATAAATATGCTCGTGGGCTTAGAAGAGCTCACAAGATTCATCATAAACATTTGGGAAAAGAAGATGGCGAATGCTTTGGAATGTTAATTGTTCCAAAAAAATATTTCAAATAAGTGACATTTCAATAGCAGCAATAGCAGCTTCAGTTCCTTTATTTCCATACTTACCTCCGCTCCTATCAATAGATTGTTGAATATTATTGTCAGTTAAAACACAAAAAACAACAGGTGATTTGCCAGATAAATTCAAATTCATAATTCCTATTGATGTGGAATTACAAATGAAATCAAAATGTTTTGTTTCTCCTTTAATAATACTTCCAATTGCTATAATTGCATCGAAATTTTTATTCTGCATAACTTTGCAACCGTATACTAGCTCAAAACTTCCTGGTACATATTTGATTTCAATATCATCTGAATTTGCATCTTTTTTAAAAAGCAGTTCTAAACAACCTTTGAGTAAATCATCAGTGATTTGTTTATTCCATTTTGAAACAACAATGCCAAATTTTAAATTTTTTGCAGAGGGAATTTTACTTAAATCTAAAGAATTTAGATTGTTATTAGATGATGACATGATTTGTTATTTCGAAGAATTTTTTTCTATTTGAATATCAATATAAAAAGATTCTGGTGATTTAGGAAAATCTTCTAAAATGGATTTATAATATTTTTTAGCTAAAGAATTTTGTTTTAATACAGAGGCAGTATTTGCTGATTTTAATAAAAATTTTGGAGCAGTAAAATTATTGTCCGAAACATTAAATGCAAGTTCATAATAGTTCAAGGCATCATCTAACTGACCTAATTCAGCAAAAGAATCACCAATTCCACCATATGCTAATGCTTTTAAAACGTCATCTTCACTATCAAAATATTTTAAATATTTGATAGCATTTTCAAAATCGTTTAAATTAAAATAAGCCATTCCAGCACTGTAATAAGAAAGTTGTGAAGCATTAGTTCCAGAATAGTTTTCTATGATATCTAAAAAACCATATTTACCATCTCCTCCATTTAATGACAACAAAAATAAAGAATCACTATTTTCATTATCATTAAGCGCTTGGCTAAAATAATTTTGAGCAGTAAATAATTCATTATTAGCCTCCTCAGAATTAGGTTCTAAAACCAAACTCGAATAACCTAAAAAACCCAAAACTATAATAACTGTAGCGATTACACCTCCTACAATATAGTTTTGATATTTAGCTACAATCTTTTCAGTAGAAGATGCACTTTGGTCTAATGTATCAAATACTTCAGCTGTTGTACTTTGATTAGAATCAATACTTGCTTTTCGTTTTATGCCTTTTTTCTTATACGTTGCCATAATGAATTTTAATAATGGGTAAAAATAAAATTTTATTCCAATGAATTAGAGATAAAAACTAATTATTTTACATAATTTGCATTGATTTCTTTAATTTTTTTAAAATTACTAATGAATTCTCTGTATCTAGATAAAATAAGCATTGTAAATTATAAGAATATTACAGTTGGTGAATATGAGCTGGATAGAAAAATCAACTGTTTTGTTGGAAATAACGGTGTAGGGAAAACAAATATATTAGACTCTATTTATCATCTTTCAGCAGGAAAAAGCTATTTTAACTCCATTAGTTCACAAACCATTAATCACGATCAAGATTTTATGTTTATTGATGGAAACTTTATAAAAAATGATCAACAGGAACATATAATTTGTAGTTTAAAAAGAGGAAAAAAGAAAATATTAAAAAGAAATGGAAAAGTTTATAAAAAGCTTTCTGAACATGTAGGTTTAATTCCACTTGTAATGATTTCTCCATCTGATAGAGACTTGATTCAAGAAGGTAGTTCATTAAGAAGAAAATTTATTGATAGTATCATCTCTCAAAACAACAAGTTATACTTAAATAATATTATTAATTATCACAAAGTTTTAAATCAAAGAAATGCTTTATTAAAATATTTTAATAAAACTAATTCTTTTGATAAAGTCAACATTGGTATTTACAACCAGCAATTATTTGAACTAAGTAAACCAATTCATGAAACAAGGAAAATATTTTTTAAAAATTTTTCGCCCGTATTTTTAAATCATTATAATTCAATAAGTCAAAACAAAGAAGAAATAAATATATCTTTTCAAAGTCAATTAGAATTTGAAACTTTAGAGTCTTTGTTAGAGAATAGTATTAAAAAAGATAGAATTCTTCAATACACTAGTTGCGGAATTCATAAAGATGATTTAGTAATGGAAATCAATGGTTATCCAATCAAAAAATATGGAAGTCAAGGTCAACAAAAATCATTTTTAATAGCTTTAAAATTAGCACAATTTGATTACTTGAAATCAGAATGTAATTCATCACCAATTTTATTGCTTGATGATGTTTTTGATAAGCTTGATAATGGCAGAGTTAAACAACTAATTCAATTGGTTAACGATAATTTATTTGGTCAAATTTTTATTTCCGATACTGATTTTGAAAGAACTAATAAAATTATTCAAGAAATAGATTCAACACATAAAATATTTAAATTATGAAAAGAAATTTTGAATCAAAAAGTATTAAAAATATTCTTGGAAAATTAATTGACGGTTCTTCAAATTTAAATTCTGGACTTAATAATATAAAAGTTCAAAAACTCTGGAAAGAGGTTATGGGTTCTAATGTTAATTCATATACAAATGAGGTAATATTAAAAAACAAGACTCTATACGTAAACCTAAACTCATCTGTTCTAAGACAGGAACTTAGTTACGGAAAACAAAAAATAGTTGACCTACTAAACAAGGAGCTAGGCAAGAAAATTATTCTGAAAATAGTATTAAGATAAAATATCTTCAATTGAAAAATGAAAAGAACCTTCAATCTCTGCATTTTCGTCGCTATCTGATCCGTGAACTGCGTTTTCACCCATGGATGTTGCATACAAGCTTCTAATAGTTCCTTCAGCGGCTTCTGCTGGATTTGTTGATCCAATTAATTTTCTAAACTCGTTAACAGCATTATCTTTTTCTAAGATTGCAGCTACAATTGGACCTCTACTCATAAACGAAACTAATTCACCAAAAAATGGACGTTCATTGTGAACTTCATAAAATTTTTCTGCTTTTTCTTTACTTAATTTAGTTAGTTTCATAGCAATGATTTTAAATCCAGCGCTATTAATTTTTTCTAAAATTGCACCAATATGGCCATTTTCAACAGCATCTGGTTTAATCATCGTAAAAGTTCTATTACTCATTTTAAAAATTTTCTGCAAACCTAAGAAAAAAATGAATTCAATTGTAATGAACATAATTTGTATTTTTATAATGTGATAAACGTAACTATTATTGGAACTGGAAATTTAGCATTTCATTTAAGTAAAGTTTTTTTAAAAAACCAAAAAATTAATTTGGTTGAAATATGCGGCAGAAAAAAGAATTTACCCATAGAATTTAATCATTATATAAATTATTCTAATAATATTTCAAGAATTAAAAATTCGGATATCTGTTTTATCTGCGTTTCTGATGATCAAATAGAAAATATTTCGAAAAATTTAAAAACAGAGGATAGTACTATTGTCTTGCATTGTTCTGGATCTACATCAATTGATGTATTATCAAATCATAATTCTTATGGAGTTTTTTATCCTCTTCAAACCTTTAGCTTAAAAAAAAACATAAATTTTAGTAATATTCCTATAATTATTGAGGGAAATTCCAATAAAAATTTAAATATAATAAGAGATTTGTCATTAATGCTTTCTAACAAAGCATTAAAAGCATCTAGTAAACAAAGATTAGCTATTCATATCTCAGCTGTATTTACAAATAATTTTACAAATTACATGAGAATTATAGCAGATGAAATTCTAAAATCAAATGAAATTGATACTAAAATTTTAAATCCATTAACTTTTGAAACATTCGATAAATTAAAATATTTATCATCAAAAGAAGCTCAAACTGGACCTGCAATAAGAAATGATTTAAAAACAATAAAAAAACACTTAAATTTATTGAAAGGAACAGGCCATGAAAAAGTTTACGAAACTATTTCATCTCAAATTATAAAATTAGAAAATGAACTATAAAGAAAAACTTAATAAAGTTGAAACATTTGTTTTTGATGTTGATGGTGTTTTTACTGATGGAAAAATTATAGTAGATAGTCAAGGTAAAGAATCCAGATTATTTAACACCAAAGATGGAATTGCTGTAAAGTTAGCAAACGACCTAGGGTATAGTATAGCTATAATAACAGGAGCAAATAATAAAGGTATAAAAGAGAGAATGAATAGATTAGGTATTAAAAATGTTTTTCTAAACTCAAGTGACAAAGTAAAAGATCTTTTAAATTTCTCAAAAACTAACAATATTAATCTAGAAAAAACCGTTTACATGGGTGATGACCTTCCTGATACATTCCCAATGAAATTAGTTTATTTAAAAACATGTCCTAATGATGCTGCTCCTGAAGTTAGAGAAATATCTGATTATATTTCTAATAAAAAAGGGGGAGAAGGATGTGTTAGAGATATTATTGAACAAACACTTAAAGTTCAAGGAAATTGGGATTTAAACAAAAAAAATCAAAACATTTAATTAATGTTTTTTGAAAAATTAAAAAACTATAACGTTCTGTTAGCTTCAAATTCGAAAAGAAGACACGAACTTCTTAATCAACTTGGAGTTGAATTTAAAATCATAAGTCAAGATATAAACGAGTCTTTTTCAAATAAGTTAAAAAGTAGTGCGATAACAGATTATTTAGCTAAAAAAAAATCGTCCTTGTTAGTTAAAAACTTAAAAAAAAATGAATTACTTATAACATCGGATACTATAGTTTGGCATAATGATAAAGCTCTTGGTAAACCCAAAAATAGAACTGAGGCATTTAAAATGATTAGATCACTAGAAAATTCTTCTCATGAAGTAATTACCTCTATTTGTATATCCACATTAAATTTTCAAGTAATTGTTAATGAAAAAACTTTAGTTTATTTTGATAATATTGATGAAAGTGACTTGTTATATTATACAAAAACACATGAAGTTTTAGATCGTGCAGGTAGCTATGGAATACAAGACTATATTGGGCATGTAGGTGTAAAAAAAATAGAAGGTTCTTACAGCAATGTATTAGGCTTCCCAACAAATCTATTTGTAAAAACAATTAATTCTATAAACTTATGAAATGGATTAAAGCTTATAATCTAATTTTAATAATAAATTGTATTTATATAATATGTTTTATAATTCTAACCTATAATTACACTTTATAAATGTCTACAATTGATTGGACTATTCTTATCTGTACAATTTCTTTTATAGTTATTTACGGTATCTATAAAACTAGAAAATTCAACACTATTAAAGATCATCTAAAAGGTGGAGGATCAGCTAATTGGTTGACTATAGGCCTTTCGGTAATGGCTACTCAAGCTAGCGCAATAACATTTTTATCTACACCAGGTCAAGCTTATGACGAAGGCATGGGGTTTGTACAGTTTTATTTTGGATTACCGTTAGCCATAATTGTAATTTGCATGGTATTTATTCCAATATATCATAAACTTAAAGTATATACAGCTTATGAATATTTAGAACAACGATTCGATAGAAAAACCAGAACACTTGCTGCAATTTTATTTTTAGTTCAGAGAGGATTAGCTGCTGGTATTACAATTTTTGCTCCTGCTATTATTTTATCAACCATTTTGGGATGGGATCTAAAACTATTAAATCTTTCTATAGGATTATTAGTAATAATTTACACAGTAAGTGGAGGCACTAAAGCAGTAAGTATTACACAAAAACAACAAATGTTTGTAATAATGAGTGGAATGATAATAGCCTTTATTATTATTCTTAATTCTCTTCCCCAAAATATTAACTTTAGTGAAGCTTTAAAAATGGCTGGAATAGGTGGAAAAATGGAAATTGTGAATTTTTCCTTTGATTTAGAAAAAAAATATACTTTTTGGAGTGGCATTACTGGGGGCTTCTTTTTAGCTCTATCATATTTTGGAACTGACCAGAGTCAAGTTCAAAGATATCTGTCTGGAAAGTCTGTTAAAGAGAGTCAATTAGGCCTTATGTTTAATGCTGTATTAAAAATTCCAATGCAATTCTTTATTCTACTTACTGGAGTAATGGTGTTTGTATTTTTTGAATTTAATACTACTCCGGTCAACTTCAATCCGCAAGTAACTAATTATTTAGAACAGGTTCAAAATGAAGATTATATTATTGAAAAAGAAAAATTCATTTCTCTTAGAAATGAAAAAAGAAGTTTACAAAAAAAATATATTGAGAATATTGGATTTGAAGCTGAAAAAAATATAGAAAAAGAAATCATACAACTCCATAATAAAGAAAAAGAAATTAGACAAAATGTAAAAGAAATTACAGCTAAAATAGCTCCATCTTCAATTGAGTATAATGATTTAGATTATATTTTTATTTTTTTCATACTTAATTATCTTCCAAAAGGAGTTATAGGCCTATTACTTGCCGTGATACTAAGTGCAGCTATGTCATCTACGGCATCAGAGCTAAATGCGTTATCTACAACAACTGTTATTGATATATACAAACGAAATCATATTGAAAAAAAATCAGAAAATCATTATCTAAAAGCCTCAAAAGTATTTACAGTTATGTGGGGAATAATTGCAATTATTTTTGCAAGTTTTGGATCCCTTTTTGAAAATTTAATTGAGCTTGTTAATTTAATTGGTTCAATTTTTTACGGAACCATTTTAGGTATTTTCATGGTAGCTTTCTTTTTTAAAAACATAAAAGGAAATCAAGTGTTTTATGCAGCCTGTGTTTCACAAATTTTAATTTTTATGATATACGGATTTACAGAAATAGGATATCTATGGTTAAATTTTATAGGAGCAATTTTAACAATACTAATTTCAAACTTAATTAAAAAAAATTCTTAGATTAATTATTCGAAACATATATCAAAGTTTTATTCAATATTTTTATTGAGTATTTAAATTTGGAATTGTATACATGGAATAAGTTCCCTTTTAAATTAGTTTGTTCTCCATTTTTGGCCAAATGGCATGAGTGAACCATAAACAACTCATTATCTTGCCGAGGTTCTTGAATACTTAATGTCATCGTTTATTAATCCAACTTTTTGAGAAAGTTTTGATAAAGGACTTGTTTGAGGTGTTTTAATTTGTGAAAAATAAAAAAACGAAAAAAATACAGTAAAAAATGAAATAAATAATCTTTTGTAGATTATCTAAATTTGGAATGATCTTTGTTTTAACATTATAAAAATATAAAATTGAAGATATATCAAATTAATACAAAACAAAATTTACCTATTTCTGTTAAAGAAGCTTGGGAGTTTTTAAGTAGTCCAAATAACCTTGCAGAAATAACACCCAAATACATGAATTTTAAAATTTTAAGTGGAGCTGACAAATCAATATTTGCTGGACAAATTATTCAATATAAAGTCACGCCAGTTTTAGGAATTACATTAAAATGGGTTACCGAAATTACTCACGTAAAGCAAAATGAATATTTTGTTGATGAACAAAGGTTTGGCCCCTATTCTTTATGGCACCACAAACATTTCATTAAAGAAATTGATGGTGGAATAGAAATGGAAGATATTGTAGATTATAAAATACCTTTTGGATTTTTGGGCCAAATTGCTCATTCATTATTTATAGAGAAAAAACTCAGACAAATTTTTAATTATAGAGAAAAAAAACTAGTAAAACTTTTTGGTAAATTATAATATTATGAGAAAAAATATTCTATTCATTGGTGGATCAACAGGAATTGGATTCGAAACAATAAAACAAATTCACAATCAACATAACGTTTATGTTGCATCCAGAACTAATGACAATTTTAATGATTTAAATGTCAATTATATAAAATATGATGTTTTAAACGATGAATTAAACACCGGTTTAATCCCTGAGGAGTTACATGGTTTCGTATACTGTCCTGGAAGTATTAATCTAAGACCTTTTAGAAGTCTAAAACTTAGCACATTTGAAGAAGATTTGAATATAAATTTTTTATCAATGGTTAAGTCCTTACAAAAAGTAATAAACAATTTAAAAAAATCTGGAAACTCTAGTGTAGTATTGTTTAGTACAGTAGCTGTTAAAGTCGGGATGCCATTTCATACAAGCGTTTCAGCTTCAAAAGGTGCTATTGAAGGTTTTGCTAGATCATTAGCAGCAGAGTATGCACCTGGACTGAGAGTCAACGTTGTTGCACCCTCTCTTACAGATACCCCAATGGCTGAAAGGTTTTTAAATAATGAATTAAAAAAAGAAAAAGTTGGAAGTAAACATCCACTAAAAAGACACGGAAATCCCAACGATATTGCTAATTCAGTTGTACATTTATTAAGTGATAACAGCTCATGGATTACAGGTCAAATATTTGGAATTGACGGAGGAATGTCTTCAATTAATCTCTCATAATTGAAAAAATCAATTTCAATTTTTTGGTTTAGAAGAGATCTAAGAATAGATGATAACAGAGGTTTATACAATGCTTTAAAAGAAAATAAATGTGTATTACCGATTTTTATTTATGACAAAAAAATTTTAGATAAATTAAAAAAAAATGATCATAGAATTGAATATATAAATTATTCGATTTCAAAAATAAATGATCTTTTGTCTAAAAAAAACAAATCAATCTCTTGCTTCTATGGAAATCCCAAAGAAGTGTTTCTTAGAATTATAAATCAGTTTGAGATAAAAAAAGTATATACAAATAGAGATTATACTCCCTACTCAATAAAAAGAGATCATATTATTAAAAAATTACTAAATGAAAATAAAATAGAATTCTTCGATTTCAAAGATCATGTGTTATATGAAAAAAATGAAATTGTTAAAGATGATGGGATGCCCTATAAAGTTTACACTCCATTTTCTAAAAAATGGATTAATAAAATGAATATACAAGGCGTTCCTAATTATCCATCAGAAAATTTAATTGAAAAATTACTAAGTGATAATAATGTTTTTAATACAAAATCCATTGGATTTACAAAATCCGGGATTAAGTTTTTAAAGAATGATACATCTTATGAAATAATTAATAATTACGAATCAAAAAGAAATTTTCCAAGTTCTAACGGTACATCTAAAGCAGGCGTGCAATTAAGGTTTGGAACTATTAGTACAAGAAAATTAATAAAGAAAGCATATAAATCAAATAACAACACTTACTTAAAAGAATTGATTTGGAGAGAATTCTTTCAACAAATTCTTTATCATTTCCCTAGAACAGTTATAGAAAGTTTTAAACCAAAATATGAAAGAATAGAATGGTTAAATAATGAAAATGATTTTAATAAATGGTGTAATGGTCAAACTGGATATCCTTTAGTAGATGCTGGAATGAGAGAATTAAATAAAACAGGCTTTATGCATAACCGAGTTAGAATGGTTGTAGGAAGTTTTTTGTGTAAACATTTACTTATTGATTGGAGATGGGGTGAAGCATATTTTAGAGAAAAATTATTTGATTATGAAACAGCTAGCAACGTTGGTAACTGGCAATGGGTTGCAGGATGTGGTGTAGATGCTGCTCCGTACTTTAGAATCTTTAACCCACATGAACAACTTAAAAAATTTGATAAACACTTTTTTTATATAAAAAAATGGGTTCCTGAATTTGAAACTGATAAATATATTAGTCCAATAATTGATCACAAAGAAGCCAGAGAAAGATGTCTTACAACCTATAAAAAAGCTTTAAACAATTGAATATAAATTTAATTTTTCCAAATCAACTTTTCGAAAAAAGTATAGCTTTTAAGAACTCAAATATCACTTTTTTGATTGAAGAATATTTATTTTTCAATCAATTTAAATTTCACAAGCAAAAAATATTATTTCATAGAGATTCAATGATAAATTACTATAGTTTTCTTAAAAACGAAGGTCTAGAAGTGAAATATATTAACTCATATGAAAAAGAATCTGATGTTAGAGTTTTTCTTAAAAGTATTAATATAAAAGAAATTAACATCTACAATCCTGTTGACAACTGGCTAGAAAAAAGAATTGTTTCTTCGTGTCTGAAAGAAAATATAAAAATTAATATTCATGAAAATCCTCTTTTTCTAACAAAAAAAAGTGAATTGACTCCTTTTTTTAGTCCTACTAAAAAAAAACTTTTTCAAACGACTTTTTATAAAAATCAAAGAATAAAATTTAATGTCCTTTTAAACAATGAAAACAAACCAGATGGAGGTAAATGGACCTATGATGATTTAAATAGAAAGAAATATCCAAAAAACAAACAAACTCCAATTATTGATTATTCTTTTCTTAAAAGTAACAGTCACAGTGACTCAATAAAATACGTTTCTAAGTATTTTTCTAAAAACTATGGGGAATTAAATAGCTCACAATTATATCCAACAGATTTTAAAACATCCAAACAATGGTTTTCAAATTTCCTAAAAACTAGATTTGATGAATTTGGAATTTATGAAGATGCTATTTTAATAAATGAATCCATAATAAATCACAGTATTTTATCTCCTCTTGTAAATTCAGGTTTATTAAACCCAAAATATATTTTAGAAGAATCAATTAAGTTTTATAAAAAAAATAATATTCCGCTAAACTCTGTAGAAGGATTTATTAGACAAATAATTGGTTGGAGAGAATTTATAAGGGGTGTATACGTATGTAAAGGATCTGAAGAAAGAACTAAAAATTACTGGAACTTCGATAGAAAAATTCCAAAATCATTTTACAATGGTTCTACAGGGATAGATCCAATAGATGATACAATAAAAAAAGTTAATAAATCTGGATATGCCAATCACATAGAAAGATTAATGATTTTGGGGAATTTTATGGTTTTATGTGAATTTGATCCTAACGAAGTATATAAATGGTTTATGGAACTTTTTGTAGATTCTTATGATTGGGTGATGGTTCCCAATGTATATGGCATGAGTCAATTTGCTGACGGAGGATTGATGTCTACTAAACCCTATATAAGTAGTAGTAACTACATAATTAAAATGAGTGACTATAAGAAAGGTAGTTGGAGTGAAATTTGGGATGGATTATTTTGGACATTTATGGACAAACAAAGAGAGTTTTTTAAAAAAAATCCTAGAATGAGAATGCTTATAAGTAGTTATGATAAAATGGATCTATTAAAAAAAGAGAAGTTACTTTTAGATGCAGATAATTTTATAAAAAATTTATGATATGAATAATCTTGATCCTATTCAAATTGATAGAGTTATAGAAATGGCATGGGAAGACAGAACTCCTTTTGAAGCTATTAAATTTCAATTTGGTCTTAACGAAAAAGAAATCATCACACTGATGAGAAGAGAGATGAAATCAAAAAGTTTTGCTATGTGGAGAAAACGAGTTCAAGGAAGAAAAACGAAACATCTTAAGTTAAGAGATGATACTGTTAATAGATTTAAATGTACAAGACAGAGGACAACAGGAAATAAAATATCAAAGCGAAATTAAATTCTTTCAATTTTGGCTCCAAGGGCTCTCAGCCTCTCATCAATATTCTCATATCCCCTGTCAATTTGTTCAATGTTGTGAATAATGCTTTCTCCTTTGGCTGACAGAGCAGCAATTAATAGTGAAATACCAGCTCGTATGTCAGGTGAGACCATTGTAGTTGCCTTAAGTTGTGAATTAAAATCATGTCCGATTACATTTGCTCTGTGAGGATCACATAAAATTATTTTAGCTCCCATGTCAATCAATTTATCAACAAAAAACAATCTACTTTCAAACATTTTTTGATGAATCAAAACACTTCCTTTTGCTTGGGTAGCTACCACTAAGATTATGCTCAATAAATCGGGTGTAAACCCAGGCCATGGAGCATCAGAAACAGTTAAAACTGATCCGTCAATATAATTTTGAACTTCATAACCGTCTTTGTGTTCATCAATAAAAATATCATCATTATGTTTTTCTAACTTAATTCCAAGCTTTCTAAAAACATTTGGTATTTGACCAAGATTTTCCCAACTAACATTTTTTATAGTAATTTGACTTTTAGTCATAGCTGCCAAACCAATCCAACTTCCAATTTCAATCATATCTGGCAAAACTTTGTGAGTACAACCATTTAAAGTTTTAACTCCATTTATAATCAATAAATTTGAACCAATTCCAGAAATATCAGCACCCATAGCTTGTAACATTTTACAAAGCTGTTGTATATAAGGTTCACAAGCCGCATTATAAATTTCAGTTTTTCCAGTTGCTAAAACAGATGCCATCAAAACATTAGCGGTACCTGTAACAGATGCCTGATCAAGTAAAATAAATGAACCTTTTAACTCTGTAGCTTCGACTCCGTAGAAATATTCTTCTTTATTATATCTAAAAGAAGCTCCTAGTTTAATTAAACCTAGAAAATGAGTGTCTAATCTTCTTCTACCTATTTTATCACCTCCAGGTTTAGGAATATAACCCTTCCCAAATCGTGCTAAAAGAGGTCCAACTATCATGATCGAGCCTCTTAAGCTGCTTCCTTTAGTTTTAAATTCTTTAGAATTTAAATAATCAACATTAACATCATCTGCTTGAAAAGAGTATTTGTTTTTATTTATTCTGATTACTTTGACACCTAAAGAACTCAATAAATCAATTAATTTTAAAACATCAATAATTTCAGGAATATTATCAATTATAATTTTTTCTTTAGTAAGTAAACAAGCACAAATTACCTGTAAAGCTTCGTTTTTTGCTCCTTGAGGAGTTACTTCACCTTTTAATTTAACACCACCTTGTATTGAAAAAGTACCCATTTTAAAAAAATTAATTATTATTTCTTTTTTTAAAATTTCTGTAATGCTTTTTGTTGTTTTTATGGACAGGTGTTTTCCCAAATTTCTTATTTGTAAGCTTAATTAAATTTTGAGAATCAGACAATTGCTTGTAATCTGAAGAGTAAGTTATTTTTCCGTTAGAAAGCTCACTTAAATGATTAAAAATCACATCATCTTCTACTGTATCTTTATTCCAATTTAAAAAACACTTTTTCATGTGATTTGCTATAACATAAATAAGTTCTTTTTTCATATCTCCTTCTTCCCAATTAATAGCAATATCTATCATACGTTTAATATTATTTCCATAAAAACGATATTTAGGAAAATTCTGGGGATATTTTAATTTATCAGGTTTTTGATTAAACACTTCTTTTGAAGGAAGAGGATATGGACAGTCAATATCTAAAGCAAAGTCAGACATAATAAATAATTGATCCCATAATTTATGTTGGAATTCAGGAACATCTCTCAAATGAGGGTTCATATTTCCCATAACACCTATAATTGCTTTTGCCAAATTACTTCGTTCATCTCTGTTTTCACATGCTAAAGCTTGATCAATCATCTTGTGTAAATGTCTTCCATATTCTGGAATTATAAGTTTAGTGCGTTCCGTGTTGTATTGTAAGTTATCTATCAATGTTAGGGTAATTTAAAAAATGAAGTTTAGCAAATTTAATAAAATTAAATCATAATGAAATTATTCCATCAATCTTTGAAGCTAATTTATATTTTTTTATAATAATACTAGGTGATTTCATAGTGGCTGTAATAGAAAAGCTTGTGAATTTATTATTTGAAGAAGTTCTGGATGAAATTTCAACATTTTTAACATCATCAAAAATAGACTTAAGTTTGTTTATATTTTTAGTCTCAGACTTGACAATGAACTTAAATCTGTATAAACTAGGCCATTTCGAAGATTCAGACAATTGTTTTTCTAATCTTTCATAAAAATTTTTATTATCATCAATCACAATGCAAATATATGTAGAAAGTACTATTATTTGTTTATTTTGCAATTCATATTATGAATAAAAAAATTTTAATAACTGGTGGGCCAGGAACTGGAAAAACTGAGCTTATTAATGGATTAGAAAATCAGGGTTTTAATTGTGAAAAAGAAATTAGTAGAGAAATTACGGAAAATGAACAGAAAAAAGGTGTAGAACAATTTTTTTTAAAAGACCCAATTGAGTTTAGTAAAAGATTAATGATTTTAAGGTCAAATCAATATAATAAAATTCAAAATGTAAATTTTACATTTTTTGACAGAGGAGTACACGAAATAATTGCTTATTTAAATTTTATAAATATTAAATATGATAATTTTTTTACTGAAAGAGCAAAAAAAGTAGTCTATGATAAAATTTTCATTCTTCCCCCTTGGAAAGAAATATATGTAAATGATACTCAACGTTATGAAAGCTTTGAACAATGTAAGCATATTCATAATGAGATTATAAATATTTACAAGGAATTTAAGATTGAAATAATTATGTTAGAAAAAAACAGTGTAAATGAGAGAATCAGCAATATATTAAAGTTTTTAAAAGAATAAATATGAATATTATATTTATGGGAACCCCTGATTTTGCAGTTGAATGCTTGGACATTCTGGTAAAATCTGCACATAATATTATTGCGGTTATTACATCTGAAGATAAGCCAGCTGGAAGGGGACAAAAAATAAAAATATCTGATGTAAAAAAATATTCAATAAAAAAGAATTTAAAAATATTACAACCCAAAAATTTAAAAAATTCGGATTTTATAAGCGAAGTAAAATCTTTAAAACCCGATGTTTTTATAGTTGTAGCTTTTAGGATGCTTCCTAAAATTTTATGGGAAATTCCAAAAAAAGGAACTATTAATTTACATGCATCATTATTACCAAATTTAAGAGGAGCTGCTCCTATACATTGGGCAATTATTAAAGGATTTAAAGAAACTGGCGTTACTACATTTTACATAAATGAAAATATTGACTGTGGAAAAATAATAGAGCAAAAAAAGATTTCTATTTTAAAAAATGAAAATACAGGAGATTTATATAATAAATTAAAAAAAATTGGTGCTAATACAATTCTATCAACTCTGGAAAAAATTGATAACAAAGATTTTAAAAGTATAAAACAAAAAGAAAGTGAAAAACATTTAAAAGCTCCAAAATTAAATCGAGAAAACACGCAAATAAACTGGAACAAACCGTCAACTGAAGTTCATAATTTTATTAGAGGACTTAACCCATATCCCTCTGCATGGACGACTGTCAACAAAATTAATAAAATATTAAAAGTTTATAAGTCAAGAAAATATTCATCCAGTACTAATGAAAATTATAAACCCGGTACTATTATAATGACCAAAAATACATTATTGATATCAACAGGCTCAGGGCTAATAGAAATTTTAGAATTAAAATTGGAAGGAAAAAAAATGATGAATAATATTGAATTTAATAACGGATTTAAATCACTTAATAAGACTAATTTAATTTGAAAAAAGGATACATTCTTTTTGCAGAACCAACGATTCAACACGATTTAACTTTTAATCGATCAGTTGTATTAATAGCTGAACAAAACGATACGGGAACAGTGGGTTTTATAATTAACAAAAAATCAAACTACTCAACTCAAGATTTAATACCTGAGTTTAATATAGATTTTCCTATATATAATGGAGGGCCAGTTGAAAAAGAAAATCTTTATTTTATTCACAAAATTCCATCATTAATAAAAAACTCTATTAAAATTAAAGACAATATTTACTGGGGAGGAAACTTTGATTTAGTTGTTAAATTGATCAATGATAAGAAAATAAAAAAAAATGAAATAAAGTTTTTTTTAGGTTATTCTGGATGGGAAAAGGAGCAACTAAATAATGAGATTGAGAATAAATCTTGGATATTAGCTAAAAATGAAAATATAGAAAAATTATCTTTTCATGAAACAATAAGTGTATGGAAAGAAAAACTCGAAAAAATTGGAGGAAATTATTTACTTTGGTCAAATTCACCTGAAAATCCACAACATAATTAATGATCAGCTACTTTTTTATTCAAAAAGTTGATAAAAATTTTTGCAAAATCATTAGTAAATTTTTTATTTCTATATGATGTTATAGGTACAATTCCTGAAATAGAATTAGTTAGCCATATCTCTTGTACGGAAAGTAATTCAAATGGAGATATTGTAGTTTCTTCTAAATTATATTCTGGAAAAAACTTAAAATATTCAATTATTTTTTTTCTCATAACACCGTTTAAGCATCCTGAATCTAAACTGGGTGTTTTTATTTTTTTTTGATTTACTATAAATAAATTACCGTTTAAAAATTCTGCAACATTTTTTTTATTATTCAATAAAATACAATTATCTAAATTATTTTCATTTGAATAAATTCCAGCAAGAACATTTATTAATTTATTGTTAGTTTTCAAGTTAGATAATAAATTATCTTGAACATAATAGTCTTTAAATAAATCAACTTTAAAATCACTATTCTTTATAAAAAAATTATTGCTTTCGCTAATCACACAGTGAATAATAAAACTAGGAGACATTGAACTTGGGGCATAATATCCACCACCTTCTCTAAAAACAGATAGTCTAACTCTTCCAGAAAAATTTGAATTTAGTTTGGAAATAGTATTTAAAATTTGAATTCTAAAAAATTCTGGAGTATAATTTTGAGGGATTTCAATCCTAGTAATCCTCATTGAAGACATTAAACGCATGTAATGGTCTTCCCAAAAAATAATTTTATTATTTATTATTTTAATAGATTCAAAAACAGAATCTCCATATAAAAACCCTCTATTTAATAAATCATGCTCAGATTCATTAATAAAATTTTCGTTATAATTTATCATTGAATAACTAAGATGAACCAACTAATTTTTTTAAATCAGCTATTTGACTATCCCATATCATTTTTGATTCTTCAACTTCATCTGAATATGCAAAATCAGTTACCATTAATGAAACATCCTTTGTTATCTCGTCTACAACAATTCTAATTTCAAAGAAACATTTATCTTGATCATCAGATTCATCCATCCATCTATATTTAACAAAAGAATCAGATTTTGATGAAATTAAATCAGCAATCTCCTCAGAGCCGTCCCATAGAAAAGAAAAAGATTTTCCTCTTGAATTTACATCGTCTGCAAACCATTCACACAAACCCGATGCAGAGGATATGTATTGATATAACATATGTGGAGAGGCTTGAATAGGAAACTCTATTTCGAACTTTTCTTTTAATTCCATAAACGGCAATATATAGATTAAATTAATTCTAAAAAAGAATTTTAAATATTTTTTATTCTTAGTTTGCCCCTATATAATTTGTTTATATATTTACGCGCATTTTATAATGGCGAGATAGCTCAGTTGGTTAGAGCGTCGGATTCATAACCCGGAGGTCGGGAGTTCAAATCTCCCTCTCGCTACTAAATTTAGTTAATTCCTAATTTTCCCGCTATATATCCTGTTGACCATGCAGACTGAAAGTTATATCCTCCTGTAATGCCATCTATATCAAGTACTTCACCCGCAAAATAAAGATCATCTATGATTTTACTTTGCATAGTTTTAATATTAATAGATTCTAAAGAAACTCCTCCACAGGTCACAAATTCCTCTTTAAATGTTGTCTTTCCAGAGACTTTGTAAATATCTTTTGTTAATAGTTCAATAAGTTTTCTCATATTTTTTTTACCAAGTTCTCCCCACTTTTTCTCATTAGAAAAAATAAACTTAGTAATCAAAAAGCTCCAAAGACGAGATGGAAGATTAAATGGGTTTTGCTTCGACAAAAACTTTTTTGAATGTAGTATTGAATAATTCTCAAGAATTTTAAATAAGACTTCTGTATTACTTTCAATCAGCCAATTTATTTGTAATTCGAAAAAATATTTCTTGTCAAATAACTCTCGTGCACCAATTGAAGATGCTTTTAAAATAACAGGACCACTCATTCCCCAATGTGTTATAAGAAGAGGCCCTAAAATTTCAATTTTTGTGTCTAGAATTTTTATTCTAACATTCTTTAACGCAATTCCAGACAAGCTAATAATTGGTTCGTTAGGCATATTGAAAGTAAAAAGCGACGGAATGGGATTAATAATTTTATGACCTAATATTTTTAACCAATCAAATCCTTTTAATTTTGGAGATCCTCCTGAAGCTATAATAACACTATCAAAAGATATTGAAGAACTTGTGTCATTAAAATTGATAATCCATTTTGATTTAACTTTTGATAAAGCTTTAACAGATTTTAATAATTCAATTTTAATATTACTTTTTTCACACTCATTAACTAAGCAATCAATAATAGATTGTGAATTATTTGAAATTGGAAAAACTCTTCCATCAGGTTCAACCTTTAAAGGAACTCCCCTAGTTTCAAACCAATTTCTTGTATCTAAAGTTCCAAATTGATGAAATATATTTTTTAATTTTTTACCTCCCCTGGGATATGCTTTAGTTAAAACATCTATATCCCTTGTTGAATTAGTTACATTACATCTTCCACCACCTGAAATTTTTACTTTTGAAAGAATTTTAGAACTTTTTTCAAACAGAAATACGTCATAATTTGGATAGTGAGTTTTAACAGAAATTGCAGAAAAAAAACCTGCAGCACCTCCTCCAATTACAGCTATATTTTTCATTCTTGAAATCTTAATTGAAAATTATAATTAAACGATGACTAAATAATAAATACAATTACTGTAAAATATTTGTATTCAATTCTTTTAAATCATGAACAGATTGCGTCCCTTTAATCATGTTTTTAACTATAATCTCATTTTTATTATATTCATTTTCACCAAAAATAATAGCATGTTCAGCATTGTGTTTATTGGCATAAGAAAGTTGTTTGTTGAGTTTAATTTTATCAGGGAAAATTAATACTTTATTATTTTTATTTCTAAGCATATCAATAAAAGAATAGATTTCTTTTAAATACTTAATTCCAAAGTTTATAATAATGACATCAAAACTATTTTTTAAATAACTAGGGAATAATTTTTTTTCATCCATTAGAATAAAAATTCTATCAAGGCCAAAGGAAATTCCAACCCCACTAGTGTTTTTCATATTAAATAATGAAGTTAAATCATCATATCTTCCTCCTCCACCGAGAGAACCTAATCTAGTATTAGTCTTTGAAACAACTTCAAGGATTGTTCCAGTGTAATAATTAAGACCTCTTGCTAGTGTTAAGTCAAATTTAATTTCATTGTTTAAAGATTTACTAGAAATGAAATCAAAAATACTTTTTAAATCTCCTATCCCTTTGTTAGCTAAAGAACTATCTTTTAGTAATAAAGAAATATTTTCAAAACTTAAAGATTTGTTTTTTAATAACTTTTCAAGTTTTGATATAGAAACATCTTGAAAATTTTGTTTAATTTCATCAACAACAGAATCAGATCCAATTTTATCTAGCTTATCTATTATTGAAATAAATTCATTTAAATTATTTTCAATACCAATGTAATCAGCAATTCCTCTTAAAATAAGCCTATGATTAATTTTAAAAACTAAATCATTGAAACCTAATTCACTAAAAATGCTATCGTATAATTTTATTAATTCAATTTCTTGGACAATTGAATTATTTCCAACCACATCTGCATCACATTGAGTAAATTCTTGAAATCTTCCATGCTGAGGACGATCAGCTCTCCAAACGGTTTGAATTTGAAAGCGTTTAAAAGGAAAAGTTAAGTCGTTTTGATGTTGTGCAACATACCTTGCTAAAGGGACAGTTAAATCATATCTAAGACCCTTTTCAGAGATTGATTTAGAGAATGATTTAAGATCATTAGAATTTAATGCATTTATATCTGCTTTTTTTACTTTTTCACCTGAATTAAGAATCTTAAAAACTAATCTATCGCCTTCATTTCCATATTTACCTAAAAGAGTACTGGTCTTTTCCAAAGCTGGAGTCTCAATTTCAGAAAAGCCAAAATTTTTGAAATTCTTTTTAAGAATATCAATTATATAATTTCTTTTAGAAAGCTCTGTGGGTAAGAAATCTCTAGTTCCTTTAGGATTAGAAGGTGCGTTAGACATTATGAACAATTAATAATAAAGCAAATATCTGATTTTTTTAAGAAAATAGAATCAGATTTTGAAATATTATTAAATAAGTTTAGTCTACCGCTTTTATTACTTCAAAAGATAATTCGTGAACAACATTTCTGTGTAGTCTTAAAGTAGCTACATAGGTACCAAGCCTTTTAACAGATCCTCCCATAATTTTTATAATTTTTTTATCAAAATCATATCCAAGGTTGGATAATTCACTATTTAAATCTGAACTAGAAATGGAACCAAATAATTTTCCGCCTGTTCCAGATTTAGCTCCAATTTTTAATTCTAACTTAGTAAGTTTTTTAACTAATTTATTAGCTTCATCAACAATCTTTTTTTCTTTGAATTCTCTTTGTTTAATATTTTCAGCTAAAACTTTTTTTGAGGATGGTGTAGCAAGTATTGCTAATCCTTGAGGAATTAAATAATTTCTTCCATATCCGTTTTTAACAGAAACTAGATCGTCTTTGAAACCTAAGTTAGGTACGTCGTTTTTTAAAATTAATTCCATAATATTATTTTAACATGTCTGCTTGGTAAGGTAAAAGTGCTAGATGTCTTGCTCTTTTAACAGCAACTGAAACTTTTCTTTGGTATTTTAAAGACGTTCCTGTTAATCTTCTTGGCAAAATCTTACCTTGTTCATTAATAAATCTTAAAAGAAAATCTGGATCTTTATAATCAACATACTTGATACCAGATCTTTTAAACATACAATATTTCTTGCTGTTTTTAGTTGCTATATCTAACGGAGTAAGATATCTAATTTCTCCTTGATTCGCTTTACCTGCTTGTTCTAATGTTGACATAATTAAGCTTTTTTAGTGTTACGTTCTCTTCTTTTAACGGACCAAGCATCAGCGTATTTATCTAATTTAACGTTTAAATATCGCATGATTCTTTCGTCTCTTTTCAACTCAGTTTCAAATGATTGAACTGTAGTGTTAGCAGCTTTAAAATCTATAAGATTGTAAAATCCACTTTTTTTGTTTTGGATAGGATAAGCTAATTTTTTTAGTCCCCAGTGTTCAACTGAGATAATTTCTGATCCTTCACTAATTAAAAAGTCTTCAAATTTTTTTACTGTCTCCTTTACCTGATCTTCAGATAAAACGGGATTTAAAATGAAAACAGCTTCGTAATGATTCATATATTTTATTAAAAATTGGTCGCAAAAATACATTTTTAATATACACTAACAAAATTCTATTCGTATTTAATTATATGGATCTACATCAATGGAAATCTGTATGCTTCTAAATTTTGAAATAGATTCAAAACTAGAGTGTATTTTTAAAATTATTTTTTTACTTTTTATTAAGTTTTTATCTATGGGTATTTTTATTTGTATAACATTAATATATCTATTTTGAATTCTAGGTATTAAAGGAAATTCAGGTCCAAAAACCTTATCTTTAAATCTAGTTTTTAAACTTTTACAAAACCACAATGCACCATTTTTCAAAGTTTCTTTGTTTTTGTGTTTTAATATAATTTTTATAATTCTAGAATATGGTGGATAATCAAATAAATGTCGTTCTTTCAATTGCTCATTAAACATACCTAAATAATCATTGTTCTTTATCTTATCCATTATACTATGTTTGGGATTAAAAGTCTGAACTATAACATTTCCTCTTGATTTATCTCTTCCAGATCTTCCAGCAACTTGTTGAATTAATTGAAAACATTTTTCCTGAGATCTAAAATCTGGAAAATAAATTAAATTATCAGCATTGATAACTCCGACAAGTTCTACATTTTTAAAATCTAATCCTTTACTAAGCATTTGAGTACCAACAAGTATTTGAAATTTATTCTCTTCAAAATCATTAATTAATTTAAAAAATGAATTTTTATTTTTGGTTGAATCTTGATCCATTCTTTCAACTTTATAATCAGGAAAATACTCTCTCAATTCTTCAACAATTTTCTGGGTACCCAACCCTTTTTTGATAAGTGAATTGGAAGAACATTTTAAACATTTGTTTTCATTATTAACACAATAACCACAATGGTGACATTTTAATTCGTCAGAAACTCTATGGTATGTTAATGCAACATCACAGTTTTTACAATGAAAAACATAACCACATGTTTCACATTCTTGATATGGCGAATAACCTCTTCTGTTTTGAAAAATAATTACTTGTTTTTTATTTATTAAAGTAGAATTAATATTGAATAATAAATTTTCAGAAAAACTTCCAATCATTTTATTTTTAATAGTAGACTCTCTTAAATCATTCAAAATAATGTTAGGCAATTCTACATTGTTATACCTTTTATTCAATTTTATTAATCCATATTTATTTGAAATAGCATTAAAATAAGACTCGATACTTGGAGTTGCAGATCCTAACAATGTTTTTGCATTGTGTAACATTCCTAAATAAATTGCACAATCTCTTGCGTTATATCTTGGCGCTGGATTAAATTGTTTAAAAGCATTTTCATGCTCTTCATCAACTATAATTAAACTTAACTTTTTAAAAGGCAAAAAAATTGATGATCTCGCACCCAAAATTATTTTACCAGAACTTTTTAAAACATTTTTCCAGGTTTCAGTTCTTTGATCTAATGAGTATTTTGAATGGTAAACTAATAATTTATCTCCAAAATATTTTTTTAATCTAACAATTAACTGAGTTGTTAATGATATTTCAGGAACTAAATACAACACTTGATTGTTATCTTCTAATTCTTTTTGAATCAAATTTACATATATCTCAGTTTTTCCAGATGATGTAACACCATGAAGAAGAGAAACATTTTTATCTAAAAAATTTGATTCTATATCAATCAATGCATTGTTTTGATTAGCACTTAGTTTTTTGGGTTTAATTAATTTTTCAATTTCAAATTGAGTTCTATCAATTATTTCTTCAGACTTTAATAAAATTTTAGATTTAATTAAATTATTAATAGTAGCTCTTGAAACATTATAAAAATTAATCAATTCGTCAAAAGTAAATTTTGAGTTATTCTTATTAGATTTTAATCCGTTAACTACAATTAATTGTGATTTTTTTCTTTTTAATTTTTTATTTAATTCCTCTGGGGGAATGCATTGATTTAAAGAAATTAAATTAATTGATTTAGGCTTAAAATAATCATAAACTTCTTCCTTCAGAGTAATAATTGAATGTAATAATAATTCATTTATTGCTTTATTAATTTTTGATTTTTCTAATTTTCCAATCAAATCCTTGTAAGAAAATTTTTGGTTTATCATTAATAAATCAAAAATCAGTTTTGAATTAATACCTATATTAAGTCCTGAAATATCCTGTTTTAATAATAGTATTTCACTTTCACTTTTAAGTAATAACAACTTAGGTAAAGCAACTTTTATAACTTGACCAATTGGGGTCATGTAGTATTCTGAAATCCAGTTAAAAAACAACAATTGATTTTGGGTAACACATGGCTCGTTATCAATAATAAATTCAATTTCTTTAGGTTCGTAAGAAACTGGAACTTGATTGTGCTTACGAATAACTATTCCAGTAGTAAATTTAGATTTACCAAAAGGAACCATAACTCGAAATCCCGGATTAATAAAATTAAACTCATCTTGATTAATACTATAGGTAAAAGTAGATTTTATCGGAAGAGGAATGATTACATCAATAAAATTCATAATCAGTTTTTTATAAAAGCAGGAAAAACAATAGTAATCATTAACATATATTTACAATTAAATATAAAATTAAAATTGATCAAATATTGAGTTTATGCAGATTAAGTTAATAGTGGTAGGAAAAACTAAAAACAAAGAATTGAACAGTTTAATAGAAAATTATATTAAACGCATTAATTTTTTTAACAAATTCAAAATAATTGAAGTCAACTCACCTAAAACAAAAAAAAATAATGCAAGCGAGATAAAAAAAATAGAAGGAGAAAATATTTTAAAAAAAATAGAACATAATGATATTCTGTTTTTACTAGATGAAAAAGGTAAAAATTATGATTCTAGAGAATTTGCTAGATTTTTGAAAATTAAATTTCATGAAAATAAAAAAATTGTTTTTGCTATTGGAGGAGCTTTTGGATTTTCAGAAAATTTGTATAGTAAATCTGCAGGATTAATATCTTTGTCAAAAATGACGTTTTCGCATCAAATAATCAGATTATTTTTTTCCGAACAATTATACAGAGCATTTACAATTTTAAATAATCACCCTTATCATAATGATTAAAATATGGATTTAATATTCGCAACAGCAAATCAAAACAAATTAATAGAAATAAATAAAATTATCCCAAATAATGTAAATATTATAAGTTTTGAAGATTTGAAATTTGATGAAGAAGTTCCTGAAAATGAAAATACAATAAAGGAAAATGCAATTTTTAAAGCAAAATATATTTACAATAAATTTAATACTAATGTTTTCTCTGATGATACAGGGTTAGAGGTAGAAATTTTAAATGGAGAACCTGGCGTTTATTCTGCAAGATATGCGGGAGATGCATGTAATTCTCAAGACAATATCAATAAACTGTTAAATAAATTGGAGAATAAAAAAAATAGAAATGCGAAATTTAAAACTGTAATAGCATTAATTCTAGATAACAAAATTCATACTTTTGAAGGAATTGTTGAAGGAAAGATTTTGAAAAATCAAGTTGGAAACAACGGCTTTGGTTATGATTCAATTTTTTCTCCTTTAGGATACAATAAATCTTTCGCAGAACTTTCATTAAAAGAAAAAAACCTAATAAGTCATAGATCTTTAGCAATAAAAAAAATGATGAACTTTATCTCTTAATTTTTTTGTTAAATTTTGTTTAAAATGATAGTATATCTTTAATTACTTGTATTTTTGAAATTCATGAATAAATTTTTTAAATTTTTATTTTTCACTATTATTTTTGGATTATTTTCAAACTTATCTTTTTCACAAAATCAAAATCTAATAGCATTTGTTGAAAATTCATCTGATAACAAACCTATACCGAGTGTACATGTAATTAATTTAAGTCAAGTGGTTGGTGTTATAACAGACAATAAAGGAAAGTTTGATATTCCAGCAAAATTAAATGATACACTTTATCTATCTTATTTAGGTTTTAAATCAATTAAAGTTAGAGTGACTAATGATTTATTAAAATTTGAAAATTCTAAAATTCAATTGACGGAATTAGCTTATGCTTTAGAAGAAGTTATTGTAAAACCGTATGAATTAACTGGATATCTTGAAATTGATGCTAAAAATGTTCCAGTAAGTCAATCATATCGCTATAGTATTCCTGGATTACCCTCAAGGGGATATGAAGGAGGATCCAGAAATTCAGGGGCATTTTCAAAAGTAATTAACGCAATTTTTAATCCAGCAGATTTTCTTTATAATTTATTTGGCAAACAACCACGACAATTTAAAAAGCTAAAACAAATGAAAGAAGATTTTAGAATTCGTGAGCTTTTATCTTCAAAATTTGATAGAGAAACATTAGTTGAATTACTTCAAGTTCAAAAAATTGATATTGATGAAATTTTAAGAAACTGTAATTTTTCAGATAGCTTTATTCAAACCGCCAATGATTTACAAATTCTTGATGCTATTAGTGGTTGTTACGAAGAATTTAAAGTTCTTAATAGAAAATAACTATTTTTAAAAAAGCTTACATTTGTACCCGATTTAAATGAATTGTCATGACCTTAAATACTCTTAACGCTATCACTCCAATTGATGGCAGGTATTATAACAAAACTAACGAATATTCAAATTATTTCTCAGAAAAAGCTCTTATAAAATATAGAGTTTTAGTAGAGATCGAATACTTTTTAGCATTAACAAAAACTAAAATTCCTGTTTTTAAAAACTTTCCTCAAAAATCTATTAAGAATATTAAAAAAATCTATTTAGATTTTTCACACGAAGATGCAATTACTATTAAGGAGATTGAAAAAGAAACTAATCATGATGTTAAAGCGGTTGAATACTTTATTAAAAATAAATTTAAAGATTTACAATTAGACAAATATTTAGAGTACATACATTTTGGTCTAACATCTCAAGATATAAACAATACAGCTGTTCCTCTTTCAATTAAAGATGCTTTATTAAAAGTTTATCTTCCGGAATTAAATGAATTAGTAAACTTACTAAGTGAAAAAGTTTTGGAATATAATGATATTTCTATGTTAGCACGTACTCATGGTCAACCTGCTTCACCAACAAGATTAGGCAAAGAAATTAACGTTTTTAAAGTTAGAATTAATGAACAGTTAAAATATTTACATTCAATTCCTTTTGCAGCTAAATTTGGAGGAGCGACTGGTAACTTCAATGCTCATGTTATTGCTTTTCCCTCTATAGACTGGAAACATTTCGCTAATAAATTAGTTACTGATTTAGGACTTTATCATTCTTTTCCTACAACTCAAATTGAACACTATGATCATTTAGCTTCTTTATTTGATTGTTTGAAAAGAATAAATACCATAATTATTGATTTTAATAGAGATGTATGGTCATATATTTCAATGGATTATTTCAAACAAAAAATAAACAAAAAAGAAGTTGGCTCATCTGCAATGCCGCACAAAGTTAACCCGATTGATTTTGAAAATTCTGAAGGAAATCTAGGGCTAGCAAACGCTTTATTTGAACATCTATCATCGAAACTTCCTGTTTCAAGATTACAGAGAGATTTAACAGACAGTACTGTTCTAAGAAATGTTGGTGTTCCTTTTAGCCACTCATCTATAGCTATAAAATCGACAATTAAAGGAATAAATAAACTGATAGTTAATAGGGATAAAATTGAAAATGATTTAAATAACAACTGGGCAGTTGTAGCTGAAGCTATTCAAACTATTTTAAGAAGAGAGGGATATCCAAATCCTTATGAAACGTTAAAAGAATTGACCAGAAAAAATACAGCTATAAATCAAGAAACTATAAGACTATTTATAGACACATTGAATGTAAATACTGAAGTTAAAGAAGAATTAAAAAAAATAAGTCCTAAAAATTATACAGGAATTTAAGATATTACTCTCCACTTAGGGGTCTATCTACAATATCAGTTTCTACACCAATTCTAAAATTTCCATTAGATATTTTTGTAACATCTTTATCAATCTTTCCAAACTCTTTTGATGTATCGTTAAAATGATTTACTGCCGCACTTAAAGATTTACCCAATCTGTTATGAGAGTTATGGTATGAATTTAAATGATTTGTCAGTTTTTGAACATTTTTAATTACTTCATCTACTGATTTTTCAAATTTTAAATTATTTAGAGCTTTCATTGTAATTTGAAGCATTGGAAAAAGACTCATTGGAGAGACTATCATTACTTTTTTATCATAGGCATAAGAAACTAAATCTTTAGAGTTTATTTGAAGAGATCCTACTCTATTGTTTAATAAATCCTGATAAAGTCCATCAGCTGGAATAAACATAAAAGCATAATCTAGTGTTTTTTCTGAGGGTCTTATATACTTTGAAGTTTCATCAATTCTAGATTTTATATCAATTCTAAATTTTTTTTCTAAATTTTCTATTTCTGAAGAATCAGAACTCTCAATCATTTTGTTATAGTTGTCTAAAGAAAATTTTGCGTCAATAGGAATAATATGTTCATTGACTTTTACAATAGCATCAACAATCTCACCATTATTAAATGAATATTGCATTCTAAAAATTTCAGGTGGCAAAACATTTGCTAATAAATTTTCTAATTGAATTTCTCCAAAAATTCCTCTTTGTTTTTGATTTCCTAATATCTTTTCTAAAGATTTCATTTGGTTAGCAAAACTTAAAACCTGCTTATTTGTTCCCTTAATTTTCTCTAACTCAACAGTTACATCTTTAATTACTTTGTTTGAATCAGAGAATTGCTTTTGGATATCTTCTTTTGATGTCTTATGAAAATCATTAATTTCCTTATTTATTGTAGATAACTTAGATTCTAATTCTAATCTACTTTTTTCAGAATTTTCACCAACTTCCTTTCTAATGTTTTGAATCTCACTGCTTAAGTTATTTGTAAGTTGAACTAAAAGCTCGCTAGATGAATTATTATTTTTATTTTTTAAAATAAAAATTAAAAAAACAACTAAAACTAAAAGAACTATTAAAAGAGCTATATCCATATCTCTAATATAGAAATATTATTATTTAGTTAAATACATTTTTCTTCTTGAATATAATTCGTAAAACTGGTCATCTTTTAAGTCATCAATAAACAAAATACTCTCACCAGTACTTTTCATTTCAGGTCCTAAGCTTTTATTAACATTTGGAAATTTATTAAAAGAAAAAACAGGCTGTTTAATTGCAAAACCTTTTAAATTAGGTTTGTAATCAATATCAGAAACTTTAAGCTTCCCTAACATCACTTTAGTTGCATAATTAACATAGGGCTGTTTATAAGCTTTTGCAATAAAAGGAACTGTTCTTGACGCTCTTGGATTAGCCTCGATTATGTACACAATTTCATTTTTTATTGCAAACTGAATATTAATAAGACCAACTGTTTTTAGTGAAATTGCAATTTTTTTAGTGTGATCAATAATTTGTTGCATAACTAACTTGCCAAGGTTAAAAGGAGGAAGTGTTGCATTTGAGTCCCCTGAATGAACTCCACAAGGTTCAATATGTTCCATTATTCCAATTATTAACACATCTTCGCCGTCACAAATAGCATCAGCTTCAGCTTCAATAGCACCATCTAAATAATGATCTAACAATAACTTATTATTTGGAATTTTCTGTAATAAGTCAACAACATGTGCTTCTAATTCTTCCTTGTTTATAACAATTTTCATTCCTTGTCCTCCTAGAACATATGAAGGTCTAACTAAAATAGGAAAATTAAGCGTATCAGATAATTTCAAAGCTTGATCAGCAGTTTCAGCAACTCCAAATTCGGGATAAGGAATATTATTTTCCTTAAGTAATGTCGAAAAACTTCCTCTATCTTCAGCTAAGTCTAAAGCTTGATAAGTAGTACCCATTATCTTAACTCCGTATCTGTCGAGCTTTTCAGCTAATTTTAATGCTGTTTGTCCGCCAAGTTGAACAATAACACCCTCAGGTTTTTCATGCTCAATTATATCATAGATATGTTCCCAAAAAACAGGTTCAAAATAAAGCTTATCAGCTGTATCAAAATCAGTTGAAACAGTTTCAGGATTACAATTAATCATTATAGTCTCATAACCACACTCAGCTGATGCTAAAACACCATGAACGCAGCAATAATCAAATTCAATCCCTTGTCCAATTCTATTTGGTCCAGAACCTAAAACAATAATTTTTTTCTTATCAGAAACTTTACTTTCATTTTGAGTAAAAATGGTTCCATCCGAAAGTTGAATTTCTTCTTCAAAAGTAGAATAATAGTAAGGGGTTAATGCTTTAAATTCAGCTGCACATGTATCGACAAGCTTAAATACTCTATTAATATTAAAACTTTTTCTTTTTTTATTAACGATACTTTCCATACATCCAAGCATGTGCGCGATTTGACGGTCGGCAAATCCTTTTTGTTTAGCTTCTAACATTAAATCTTTAGAAATAGTATCTACATTAAATTCAGAAATTTCTTTTTCTAAATTAACAAGGGATTCATATTGTCTTAAATACCACATGTCTATTCTAGTAATTTCATTTATTCTATCAAGTGAAATTCCCATTTTAATAGCATCGTAAATAACAAAAACCCTGTCCCAACTTGCATTAGTAAGTTTATCTATTACCTGTTGATAATCGGTATATCCTTTTCCATCTGCACCTAAACCATTTCTTTTAATTTCTAAACATTGAGTAGCTTTATGTAATGCTTCAATGAAAGATCTTCCAATTCCCATTACTTCCCCTACTGATTTCATTTGAAGTCCTAAAGTTCTTTCAGAACCTTCAAATTTATCAAAATTCCATCTTGGTATTTTTACAATTACATAGTCTAAAGTTGGCTCAAATAAGGCTGAAGTTGATTTTGTTATTTGATTATTTAATTCATCTAAGCTATAACCTATCGCTAATTTGCTAGCAACTTTTGCTATTGGATAGCCAGATGCTTTTGAAGCTAAAGCAGAAGATCTTGAAACTCTAGGATTAATTTCAATGGCAATTATATCTTCTTTTTCATCAGGACTTACTGCAAACTGAACATTACATCCCCCTGCAAAATCTCCTATACTTCTCATCATTTTTATTGCCATATCTCTCATCCTTTGATATGCAGAATCTGATAATGTCATAGCTGGTGCAACAGTGATGGAATCTCCTGTGTGAATACCCATGGGATCCATATTTTCGATTGTACAAATTATAACAACATTATCATTTTTATCTCTTAATAATTCTAATTCGTATTCTTTCCAACCCATTAAAGCTTTATCTATTAAAACTTCATGAATTGGCGAAGCTTCAAGTCCTCTAGTCAATAATTCATCAAAATTTTCAGCTTTATAAACAAGAGAAGCTCCACTTCCACCCAAAGTGAATGAAGGACGAATAACCAAGGGAAAACCAAATTCCTGGGCTATCTCTTTACCTTTTAAAAAAGATGTTGCAGTTTTAGCTGGTGCAACAGGAATGTCAATAGTTTTTAATAATTGTTTAAATTTTTCTCTATCCTCAGTGATATTAATAGCATCAATATCAACTCCAATAATTTCAATATTATATTCCTCCCAAATTCCTTTTTCATCAGCTTCAATACACAAATTAAGAGCAGTTTGTCCCCCCATAGTAGGTAAAACTGCATCAATTTTATGATTTGATAATATCTCTTTAATTGAATTAGTATTTAATGGCTTTAGATATATATGATCTGCCATAACAGGATCTGTCATTATTGTAGCAGGATTAGAATTAATAAGAATAGTTTCTATTCCGTCTTCTCTAAGAGATCTTAAAGCTTGGGATCCTGAATAATCGAATTCGCATGCTTGACCTATAACTATTGGACCTGATCCAATTATCAATATACTTTTTAAATCTTTTCTTAATGGCATTTATATAATATTAATTTGGTTGATGAATATATATAAAAAAAGGTGTTACTTAAAAAGTAACACCTTAATTTTTTAAAGTTTTTATTCACTTATTTTTTATGTCTTGGTTCAGATGAAACAGAAATCTTATTTCTTCCCTTAGCTCTTCTACTAGCTAAAACTTTTCTACCACTTGGTGTAGACATTCTTTCTCTGAATCCGTGTTTATTACGTCTTTTTCTTTTTGAGGGTTGAAAAGTTCTTTTCATTTGAATTAATTAACTATTTTTACTAAAATTTGAGGCCAAATATACAATAAGTTTAAACTAACTCAAATGTATTGTTCAAAAAATTTAAAGTTTAAAAATTAATTAAAAAACTGATAATCAATGTATCCAAAAACTATAAAACTAATATTAGCAATTTCGACACTAATTTATTCGATTTATCAATTTTACGAAAATAATATTGGTAATGGAATAGCTTTAATTTTTTTGGCCATAATTTTCATTTTTCTTTATTATAAAAATGAAATTATACTGATAATTTTTTTTAAACTAAGAAAACAAGATTTTGACGGAACAGAAAAATGGTTGAAAAAAATAAAAAACCCAGATAGTTCTTTAACTAAAAAACAGGTTGGTTATTATAACTATTTATGGGGAATAGTATGCTCACAAACAAACCTAACCAAAGCTGAAAAATATTTTAAAAAAGCTATTTCAATTGGATTATCTATGGATCATGACTTAGCAATGGCCAAATTAAGTTTAGCTGGAATATTAATTCAAAAAAGAAGAAAAAGAGAAGCAACTACATTATTAAATGAAGCTAAGAAATTAGATAAACAAAAAATGTTATTGGATCAGATTAAAATGATGCAACAGCAAATGAAAAGAATTTAGTTCAAATTATTAAGAAAATAATTATTTAACCAGTCTGCTCTTTTTAGTATCATAGTATGGTCTCCTCTTTCTACAGGAATGTAATTTTTTATATTAATTACTGGAAAAACTAAATCATAAGTTCCATGGATATGAATAACACCCTTTAATGGAGAAGTTTGATTCCAGTTAACCATCTCCCTAATTGCCCATTTTAAATAATTTTCATCTCTAACTGAAAGATATTTTCTATAAAGATTAACTTTTCGTTTAATTTTTGGTCCCAAAACAAAGGCCAACAAAGATTCGAAATCATTTAACCAAGTTACAGGAAGAAGTTTGTAACTCTTAGTTTTCTTAGCAAATTTCATTGAATTTGATAATTCTTTATTAGATTTTACACTTGAAATAATTACAACTTTTTTAATTTTTAAAATTTTTGATAATTCTTGAACAATTACACCACCAAAAGAAACTCCAACAAGAATTGAGTCCTTATGCTTTATGTATTTTGAAAGTCTAATAACATAATTTTGAAGAGACTCATTTTTTAAAGGAGAAATCCAATTTAAATAATGTGGCTTAAAATTTGAACTTAGTTTAATTCTTTCAAAAATAAGCGGATTTGCACACATTCCTGGCATAAAATAAACATGAGTTTTGTTTTTCAGAGTCATTAAAATCTATTTTTATTATCTTTGTAAAACTTTACAAAATTAGCTAATAGATATTTAATGGGAAATTTAATTATTAACGACAACTTGTTCTTACGACAATACGAGGTTGAAATTGAAGATGATCTAGCTATTATTGAATACGCACTTCAAGACAGAAAAATATTTTTAACAAAACTTATAATACCATCTTCAAATAAAGATGAAAATTTTGAAGAAAAATTTATAAGGGAAGTTTTTGAAATTATTAGGGAAAAAAATATTAGGATAATGCCAACCTCTCCACAGGTCAGAAAATTTATTAAAAAAAACAAAGAATTTAAAGATATGCTTCCTATTGGAGTTAGACTTTAATTTTTAGTTCTGACTTCTTTCCTATTACCAATCCATCACTATCAATATCTTCTAAATCAAAAGGAATAATCTTATCTGTTAAATTTTTTCTCCAATCAGATTTCACTCTAACATAGTTATTAGAAAAACCATAAATAAACCCATTTCTATTTTCGGTTTCAAACAAAACATCTTTTGTGCTTCCTAATTGCGATTTATAAAATTTTCTTTTTAGTTGAACAGAAAGAGATCTTAGTAACTTACTTCGTTTTGATCTAATGTTTTTAGAAATAATGTTTTTTAAATTAATGGCCTCAGTATTATCACGTTCAGAATAAGTAAAAACATGAAGATATGATAAGTTTAAACTTTTTATAAAATTATAGGTTTCTAGAAAATCTTCATCTGTCTCGCCAGGAAAACCAACGATAACGTCGGCACCAATACATGCGTTAGGAATAACTTTTTTTATATGATCAATTCTATTTTTATAAAGTTTACTAAGGTATCTTCTTTTCATAAGTTTTAAAACAGAATCACTTCCACTCTGCATAGGGATATGAAAATGGGGAACAAATTTATTACTTTTAGAAACAAAATCTATAATATCATTAGTTAATAAATTAGGTTCAATTGAGGATATTCTAACCCTAGAAATTCCATCAACTTTATCAAGGGCACTAACCAAGTCTAAAAAAGTATTTTCATGATTTTTATTACCAAACTCTCCCTTTCCATAATCTCCAATGTTAACTCCAGTTAACACAATTTCTTTAATTCCAGAACTAGAAATAGATTTTGCTGCATTTACAATATTATCAAGCTTATCACTTCTTGAAATTCCCCTTGCCAAAGGAATTGTACAATAAGTACACTTATAGTCACATCCATCTTGAACTTTCAAAAAAGATCTTGTTCTCTCTCCGATAGAGTAACTAGATTGATAAAAATCGGTTTCTTTTATTTCACAAGAATGAACAGAACCTATATTATTTTTTTTCAAATCATTTAAATAATCCAATATTTTGAACTTTTCTTTACTTCCAAGAACCAAATCAACCCCATTTACTTTAGCTAATTCTTCAGGCTTTAGTTGTGCATAACATCCAATAGCAATTAAAAAAGCTTCAGGATTTAATTTTAAAGCTTTTGAAACATAAGATTTAAATTGCTTGTCTGCATTTTCTGTTACAGAACAGGTATTAATTACATAAATATCAGAGAATTGATCAAACTTTACTATGGAATAGCCTACATCTTCAAATTGTCTTGAAATAGTAGAAGTTTCAGAAAAATTAAGTTTGCAACCTAAAGTAGTTAAAGCAACCTTATGATTTTGGCTCATATTGATTTTAAACTCTTAAATTAGCTTGCAAATATAGGAATCAATATTTATGATTTACAAGTCAAAGTTTTCAATACACTTTTTAATAATAACTGTATTAATAATTATAGGATGTTCTGAAAGTGTATTGATTGATGAAAAGAAAGTATTTAGATATAATGAACATTCTAATATTTCATCATTAGATCCAGTTTACTCTAGTACATTAAGAAATATTTGGCCAGTTAATCAGATATTTAACGGATTAGTTCAGTTAGACGATTCGTTAAAAGTAAAACCAGATTTAGCAAAAAACTGGATAATATCAAAAAACGGTTTAGAATATAAGTTTTTGATAAAAAAACATATTTTCTATCACCATTCTAAAACTTTTGGTAGAGATTCTACAAGAGCGGTTAATGCATCAGATTTTGAATATAGTTTTAAGCGATTAAATGATCCCCAATTAGGATCACCAGGGTCTTGGGCTTTGAAAAATGTGAGTAGTTTTAAAGCAGAAAATGACAGCGTATTTGTTATAAAATTAAAAAAACCTTTTGCAGCATTTTTAGGCTTACTATCTATGAAATATTTTTCAGTTGTTCCTTTTGAAGCAGTAAATTATTATGGAGATAAGTTTGGTAAAAATCCAATTGGAACTGGTCCTTTCAAATTTAAAAGATGGGAAGAAAACATAAAATTAGTTTTAAGAAAAAACTATTTGTATTTCGAAAAAGACAGAAAAGGAAAAAACCTACCCTATCTTGAAGCTATCTCAATTACATTTCTTCCTGATAAGAAAAGTGAATTTATGGAATTTGCTCAAAATAAAATTGATTTTATTAACTCAATAGATTCATCTTTTAAAGATCAATTAATTTCTATTAATGGAAATTTAAAAAAAGAACATTCCAAAAAAATAAAACTTATCTCAGGGCCATATTTAAATACGGAGTATATAGGATTCTATCTTGGTGATAAAAAAAGTCAAATTCATTCAAAAAAACTAAGATTAGCTATAAACTATGCGATTGATAGAAAAAAAATGATGAAATATTTAAGAAACAATATTGGATACCCAGCTAATAATGGTTTTGTTCCATTAGGATTAAATATGGAAAATTCTGTAAAAGGATTTAATTATAATTTAAAAAAAGCAAAAACATTAGTTCAAGAATATAAAGTAGAAAATAATAAAGAAAAAATAGAACTTATACTCACTAGTGATGCAAATTATTTAGACATAGTTGAATTTATACAAAGAGAACTTCAGAAAATTGACATTGACTTATCAATTAATATTGTTCCTGCCTCTACCTTAAGACAAGGTAAGTCAAACGGTAAATTTGAAATGTTTAGAGCTAGTTGGATAGCTGATTATCCAGATAGCGAGAATTATTTGAGTTTATTTTACTCAAAAAATTTAGCTCCAAATGGTCCAAATTATACACACTTCAAAAGCATTGAATACGATAGACTATTTGAAAGTACATATCAGGAGCAAAACAGTTTAATTAGAAAAAATATATATAAAGAACTAGACAGTTTAGTTTTGGAAAATTCACCTATTATTCCCCTTTACTATGACAAAGTTATGAGGTTTAGTCAAAAAAATATTGAAGGATTGACAACTAATCCAGTAAATCAATTGAATTTAAAAAAGGTTTATAAAAAGTAAATTACTTTTTGGCTTTAGCATATCTATTTTTGAACTTATCAATTCTTCCAGCAGTATCAATAAGTTTTGTTTTACCAGTGTAAAACGGATGAGAAGTCCTAGATATTTCTAATTTTACAAGAGGATAAGTAACACCTTCATGTTCAATTGAATCTTTACTTTCAACTGTTGATTTAGTAATAAAAACATCGTCATTAGACATATCTTTGAAAGCAACTAATCTGTAATTTTCTGGGTGTATACCTTGTTTCATTTTTATAATAATTGGATGCAAATTTAATTCTTTTTTATCAATTTGCAACTTTATCTAATTTATTACTAATCAAGTATTCAAATATTAGCTATTTTTACATCAAAATAAATATTATGGAACAAATCAGTACAAAACAATATATGATTAATTATGGTTTAATGACTAGTGTTGTATTACTAACTTTTAGTTTAATGTTGTTTTTTTTAGATGCTCATTACGAACAAGATACTGTTGTACAAATAACAAACTCTGTAATTACATTTGCTGGAATTACTCTTGGATGTTTAGCCTATAAAAAAGCTAATGATAATAATATTCAAGCCAGTACAGTTAGAAAAATGGGGACAGGAATGTCTTTGATAATAGCACTAGTATCTATATTTTACACATTGTTTTTAACCAACGTTATGGAACCTGATTTTATGGATAAAGTATTAGAAATTTCATACAATCAAACCATGCAGGATTATCCTGAAGCTCTTAACGGTATGGATTTAAATACATTTATAGAAAACTCTAAACCTTTTACTTTCTTAACATATCCAATGATTTTAATTTTCACTTTACTATTTGGTTTTTTGTACAGTGTTGTTTTGGGGCTTTTCATTAAAACAAAAAAACAGCTTTAACTAGTTGAAAATGAATATTTCTGTAGTTATACCGCTTTTAAATGAGCAAAATTCTCTTGAGGAATTAACAAGCTCAGTATCCTTTATTATTAATAATTTAAAACTTGAATTTGAAATTATTTTAATAGATGACGGTAGTACAGATAATTCATGGAAAATTATTTCAAAAATTTGCTCAAGTAATAAAAATATAAAGGCAATAAGGTTCTTAAAAAACTTTGGTAAATCTCAAGCACTTTCTGCGGGCTTCAAAGCCTGTAATGGCGATGTAGTTATAACAATGGATGCCGATTTACAAGATGATCCAAATGAAATTCCAGAGCTTTACAAAAAAATTAGTGAAGAAAATTTTGATTTAGTTTCTGGATGGAAAAAAGTTAGATACGATTCTATAATTTTTAAGAATTTTCCGTCAAAAATTTTCAACTGGGCTGCAAGAACAACTTCAGGAATAAAACTTAATGATTTTAACTGTGGAATAAAGGCATACAAGAAAGAAGTAATTAAACAGATTAAATTAACTGGCGGAATGCACAGATACATTCCTGTACTTGCTAAAAACGCAGGATATAATAGAATCACTGAAAAAATTGTAATACACCATCCCAGAAAGCATGGAGAAACAAAATATGGAATAGATAGATTTATTAAAGGTTTTTTAGACTTAATAACATTATGGTTTATTCATAAATTTGGAAAAAGACCAATGCATTTCTTTGGGCTAATAGGGACTATTATGTTATTAGTTGGATTCTTTTTTTCAGCATATTTGGGTATCGATAAATTATTTCTTCAAACATCTGGTAGATTAATCACAGAAAGACCTGAATTTTACATTTCATTGGCTACAATGATAATGGGCTCTCAGTTCTTTCTTGCCGGATTTTTAGGGGAAATCATACTTCGAAATAGAAAAATTAAAAAACAATATATAATTACAGAAAAAATAAATGAATGATAACTTAGTAATTGAAGAAAATTATAATAATTGGACTCAATCTCCATTCGATACATCTACAATTCAAGATGTTAAAAATTTAAAAAACAATAATCCAATTGAGTTCAAAGAATCATTTTATAAAAATTTATCTTTTGGAACTGGTGGAATGAGAGGGATTGTAGGTTTAGGACCAAACCGAGTTAATAAATATACTTTTGGCAAAAACACACAGGGAATTTCAAACTTTATAAACAATACTTCTTCAAAAAAAGAATCCATTGTTATTGCTTACGATTGTAGAAATCAAAGTAAAGAATTGGCAAATCAAGTAGCTGATGTTTTTAGTTCAAATGGTATTAATGTATTCCTTTTTAGCTCAATTAGACCTACTCCAGAACTTTCTTATGCTTTAATAAAATTAAAATGTATTTGTGGTATTGTTTTAACAGCATCTCATAATCCACCTGAATACAATGGATATAAAGTATATTGGAAAGATGGTGGTCAAATTGTTCCTCCAATTGATAAAAAACTGATTGACGAAATTAATTCAGTAAAATTCAAAGAAATTAAATTTAAAAGAAATAATTCTCTTGTTAATTTAATAGATAAAGAAATAGATACTGATTTTATTAACGATTCAATTTTAAATGGAAAGATTGGAGTGTCCAACAGAGCAAATTATAAAATTGTTTTTACTCCAATTCACGGTACATCTTATAAAATACTACCAGAGGTGTTAAAAGGAGCTGGTTTTAATGATTTACATATCGTTAAAGAACAAGCTATTCCTGATGGTAATTTTAGTACTGTAAAATCACCAAATCCAGAAGAGCCAGAAGCTTTAAGAATGGCTATAGATTTGGCAAAAGTAGTTGACGCCGATATTGTGATTGGAACGGATCCGGATGCAGATAGAGTTGGTTTAGCTGTTAAAAACAATAGTAATGAATATTCTCTTTTGAACGGAAATCAAATGATGATCATTTTAACAGAATTTATTTTAAGTAAAAGAAAAAAATTAAATAAATCATTTTTTATTGGATCAACTGTTGTTTCAACTGCAATGATTAAAAATATAGCTGAAAGTTATAATATTGATTTTAAAGTAGGGTTAACAGGTTTTAAATGGATAGGAAAAATGATACATGATTTTCCAAGCCAGAACTTTATCTCAGGAGGAGAAGAAAGCTACGGATACATGGTTGGTGATTTTGTTAGAGACAAAGATGCTATAACCTCTGCCCTAGTTGCATGTGAAGTTGGGTCGGAATGCAAATCAAAGGGTATTAACATGATTGATTATTTAATAGATTGTTATATCAAATATGGATTTTTTAAGGAAAAGCTAATATCAATTGAGAAAAAAGGAGCTGAAGGCTTAAAAGAAATTAGTTCAATTATGAATAAACTAAGAAATTATAAAATAAAATCTTTGGACGGTAGTAAATTAATCTCTTTTAAAGATTTCCAATCTTCACAAGAAATTAATCAAATAAGTGGTGAAATCAATATTTTAAATTTTCCTAAATCTAATGTTTTGATTTTTGAATCTGAAGACGGAACAACTGTTGCAGCTAGACCAAGTGGAACTGAACCAAAAATAAAGTTTTACATTAGTGTAAATACTGTTCTTAAGTCAAAAAACGATTATAATAGAGTAAATCAAATTTTGAATGATAAAATAGTTAATTTAACTAAAGAATTTAATTTTTAATCATTGGAGTATTTTAAAAAAATATTCAAGTATTCAAGGCCCTTTAAAAAATATATATTTTTAAATATTTTTTTTAATATTCTTTATGCTTTATTTAGTGCTTTATCTTTTTTGTCATTGATGCCGATGTTAGAGGTTTTATTTGGAGAAAATAAAAAAACCTATACCAAACCAGAATTTGATGGAATTTACGGATTTGGCAATAATTTAGAAGGGTGGCTTAATTACCAAGTTAGTAGCTTCTCAGGTGAAGATCCACAAAAAGCTTTAATTTTTGTAATTGCAGCAATAATCATCTTGTTTTTTCTTAAAAATTTTTTCAACTATCTAGCAATGTATTTTATAACTTTTTTGAGAAATGGGATTTTAACTCATTTAAGAGGAGATGTTTATAAAAAAATTGTTAGTATGCCCATAGCTTTCTTTACAGAAAAGAAAAAGGGAGATGTGATTTCGAGGATTACTGCTGATGTGTTAGAAATTCAACATTCATTTTTGTCAATTCTTGAATTAATAGTCAGAGAGCCTTTAACGATATTTTTTACAATTTCAGCAATGTTTTTAATAAGTTTCAAGCTTACTGCATTTGTTTTAATCTTTATACCAATTTCTGGATTTTTAATTTCTTTAATTGGAAGATCTCTTAAAGCTACTTCAACTTTAGTTCAAAATGAACAGGCTGAGTTTTTATCAATTACTGAGGAAACACTGCATGGTTTAAAAATTATTAAAGGTTTTGTTTCAGAACTTTTTTTTATAGAAAAATTCAACAAGTCTAATAATAAATTTTACAATTACTCCAATAAATTAATCAACAGACAAAACTTAGCTAGTCCAGTAAGTGAATTTTTAGGTATTTCAGTGATTGGAGTATTACTTTGGTACGGAGGTCAACTAGTTTTAATAGATCAAGAACTAAATCCCGCTGCATTTATCACTTATATGGGGCTTGCATATGGAGTTCTAACCCCTGCTAAAGCAATTAGTAAGGCATCTTATTCAATAAAAAAAGGTAACGCAGCTGCAGAAAGAGTACTTGAAATTTTAGATTCAAAATCTTCAATTAATGAAATTTCAAAACCTTTAAATAAACAATCTTTTGATTCAGAAATTAGCTTTGAAAATGTTAGTTTCAGATATGAAAACTCAATTGTTTTAAAGAATATTAATTTTAAAATCAAAAAAGGTCAAACAGTTGCTATTGTTGGTCAATCTGGAAGTGGAAAATCAACTATAGCTAATCTAATTCCTAGATTTTATGATGTGAATTCTGGTAAAATATTAATTGATGGAACTAATATTAAAGATTTATTTAAAAAAGACTTAAGGAATTTAATCGGTTTAGTATCTCAAGACTCCATACTTTTTAATGATTCAATTACCAATAATATTCAACTTTCTAGTTCTAATAATAATGAAGAAGAAATAAAAAATTCTGCCATAATTGCCAATGCAAATGACTTTATAGAGAAATTAGAAAATAAATACCATTCGAATGTAGGAGACGGAGGCGGTAAGTTATCTGGCGGGCAAAAACAAAGAGTTTCGATTGCAAGAGCAGTTTTAAGAAATCCTCCAATAATGATTTTAGACGAAGCTACTTCATCGTTGGATTCAGAATCAGAAAAATTAGTTCAACAGGCTCTAGAGAAACTGATGAAAAACAGAACGTCTTTAATAATCGCACACAGGTTATCAACAATTCAAAAAGCAGATGTTATTTTAGTTGTTAAGGACGGAGAAATTATAGAAGAAGGTAAACACGAAGAATTAATTTCTAAAAATGGAGTCTATTCAAAATTGATTAAACTTCAATCATTTTCTTAAACTTTTTAGAAATTCTATTGTCTTATATATAAATTCAACTTAGTTGGAAAATGAATCTAAATTTATCGCCAAACTAAAAGATAAAGGATCTCAAAACAAATCTTTTGAGATTTTGCTTGATAAATATAAAGAACCAATATATTGGCATATTAGAAAAATAGTTTTAGATCACGACGACGCACATGATATTTTACAAAACACGTTTATAAAAGTTTTTAAGGCAATTAATAATTTCAAAGAACAAAGCAAACTATATACTTGGATTTATAGAATAGCAACTAACGAATCTTTAAATTTTATAAAATCAAAAGCTAAAAAACATTTTAAGACATCTGAGGAAATTATGATTGCTCAAACCAATAAATTAAGAGAGGATCCCTATTTTGATGGAGATGAATTGCAATTAAAATTTCAAGAAGCTATTAACACACTTCCTGTAAAGCAAAAATTAGTTTTTCAAATGAAATATGAGCAAGAAATGAAATTTAAAGATATTTCTGAAATACTAGGAACTTCTGAGGGTGCATTAAAGGCATCATATCACATTGCGGTTAAAAAAATAAAAAAAGAAATAATTAAAATTCAAACTTTTTAAGAGTTTGGTTGTCAAATAAATATAATGGTATCAAAAAACAATATAAATTTAAATACTAACCGATTCAAAACACCTAAAGGATATTTTGAGGACATTACTATTGATAACATCAAAAAAATTGAAAGAAAAGGATTTAAAGTTCCTCAAAATTATTTTGAAACAATTAATATTGATTTAATTAATAACACAAATTATTTGAGTAAAATAATTAATTTCAAATACAGAGAATTTGCTTTAAGCGGAATAGCTGCAGTTCTTGTTATAGGGTTATTTATTAACGGATTTTTTAGTGATTCAAATTCTTTTAAAGATGCTGAAATACTAGATTACATGAACTATGAACTAGTTGGCTATTCTAGTTATGACTATATAGAACTTTTTGATGTTAACGAATTTGAAATCAATTTCAATCAATTAAATGACAATGATTTTGAATACTACTTGGAAACAAGTTTTTCAGATGATCAAAATTTAAATAATGAATAATATGAAAAATTTAAAAATTCTTTTTTTACTACTTTTTTTAACTAATTTGTTAAGTGCGCAGAAAACAAAAGTAAGTCCTGAAAAAATAGACGCTTATAAAAAAATATATCTAACTGATAAGTTGAATCTTAACCCAGAAAATGAATCTAAGTTTTGGATTGCTTACAATGACTATCAAGATAACTTAAGAATAGTTTACAGAGCCAAAAGACTCAAGTACAGGAAAATGAATTTGGATAGTAGTAATCTTTCAGAAACAGAATACAAACAATTTATTGACGATTTTTTAGACTATGAGAAAAAGAAAATCGACTTAAGAGCTAAATTAATAGTTGATTTAAAGGAATTCATGACCTTAAAAAAAACTGTATCGCTATTTAGAATTGAAGATGATTTTAGGAAAGAGATGATGAAAAAACTTAGATCCAAAAATAAAAAATAAATCCTATCTAATTATTACTCAGATTAGAAAGATTAAGTTTAAAACCTATATTTGCGCAAAACTGTAAAATGCGTCTTCACAAAAATTTAGTTGTTGCTGTTATTAAAGTACTTGATGGTGTCTTTAATCAGAAATTATATGCTGATAAAACTATTGAAAAAGTTCTTAAATATGACAAAAGATGGGGAAGTAGAGATAGAGGGTTTATAGCTGAAACCAGCTACGAGATAATTAGATGGAAAAGATTATACTCAGAAATTGCTCAGGCAAAGAGTCCTTTTAAGTATAAAGAACTATGGAAAATATTTGCAGTATGGGCCGTGTTAAAAGGAATTCAACTTCCAAATTGGCCGGAACTTAATGAAACGCCCAACAGAAGAATAAAAGGCAAGTTTGATGAACTAATTAAAATAAGAAAATTTAGAGAGTCAGTACCTGACTGGTTAGACAAAATCGGACTTGATGAGCTTGGTGAAAAAAATTGGGAAAAGGAATTAAATGCTTTGAATCAGAAAGCATCTGTTATAATTAGGACTAACACTTTAAATACTACAATTGACAAACTTCAAGCAATTCTTAATGATGAAGATATTCAAACTGAAAAAATAAAGGGATTTCCAGATGCTCTTAAGTTAATCATAAGAAAAAATTTGTTTTTAACAGAAGCTTTTAAAAACGGGTTGTTTGAAATCCAAGATGCCTCATCACAATTAGTGGCACCATTTCTTAAAATAGAAGATGGTATGAAAATATGTGACGTATGTGCCGGAGCTGGTGGTAAAACTCTTCATTTATCAGCTCTATCTGGAAATAAAGGTCAAATAATTGCCATGGATATTTATAAAAATAAATTACATGAACTTAAAAGAAGAGCAAAAAGAAATAGTGCATTTAATATTGAAACTAGGGTAATCGAAAACAATAAACCTATCAAAAGATTGTACGGTAAAATAGATAGGTTATTAATTGATTCTCCATGTTCAGGCTTAGGTGTATTAAAAAGAAATCCAGGTTCTAAATGGAATCTTTCCTTAGATTTTTTAGAAAAAATTAGATCCACTCAACAAGAAATTCTAAAAAAATATGCTCCAATGATTAAAAAAGACGGAAAACTGGTTTATGCAACCTGCTCTATTCTTCCGTCTGAAAACGAACAACAAATTGATGAATTTTTAAAATCTGATATTGGCAAAGCTTTTAAGAAAGAAGATGAAAAAAAAATAAGTCCAAATCAAACTGGTTTCGATGGGTTTTACATGGCTAGATTAAGCTATAAATAATGTTGTTAATAAGTAATTCAAAATCGTTATTTAAAATTTAAATTTAAGAGAAGTTTTCTGCTTTATTTCTTATATTTTTGAGCTTATAATTTAAATAAGTTCTTCAATGATTCTCTATTTTCAAGATAAATTTGAAACAATTTTCGCCGTAGATTCATCAACTAAATTAAATGAAATTGATTTAAAAAAATTAGAATGGTTATTTGTAGCAAAACATATTAATCAAGCTTCTATTGATTCAAACTTTATAGGTCCAAAAAAAACCATGATTTCTCCATGGAGTACCAATGCAGTGGAAATTTCAGAAAATATGGCAATAACAGGAATTTTAAGAATTGAAAAATTTGTTCCTAAAAAATCTAGTGATGACTTTGACCCAATGCTTTCTGAAAATTATCCAATACTTGACCAAAATTTATTCAAAATTTCTGCAAGTCCAAAGCCAATTATTGAAATCGAAAACATTTCAGATTATAATCTTAAAGAAGGTCTTGCGTTAAATAATGAAGAAATAAATTATTTAAATGAATTATCAAATAAATTAGGAAGAAAACTAACCGATAGTGAAGTTTTTGGATTTTCACAGGTAAATTCTGAACATTGTCGACATAAAATTTTTAATGGAAAATTTATAATTGATGGTATTGAAAAAGAAAGCTCGTTATTTAAACTCATAAAAAAAACATCTAAGAAAAACCCTAATGAAATTGTTTCTGCATACAAAGACAATGTAGCTTTTGTAAAAGGACCTGTAGTCGAGCAATTTGCACCTAAACATGGAGACAAACCTTCTTATTTTCAAACATCTAAATTCAGTTCAGTTGTTTCCCTAAAAGCTGAAACACATAATTTTCCAACTACTGTAGAACCGTTTAACGGAGCTGCTACTGGATCTGGTGGAGAAATTAGAGATAGACTTGCAGGTGGTAAAGGATCACTTCCTCTTGCAGGTACTGCTGTTTACATGACATCATACCCAAGATATGACGAAAAAAGAAAATGGATAAAAGAAGAAAGACCTTGGTTATACCAAACTCCAATTGATATTTTAATAAAAGCTTCTAATGGAGCTTCAGACTTTGGAAATAAATTTGGTCAACCCTTAATTTCTGGATCAGTATTAACTTTCGAACACATTGAGAACAATAAAACGCTTGGCTTTGATAAGGTCATAATGCTAGCGGGAGGAATTGGTTTTGCTAAAGAAAATCAGAGCTTAAAAGATAAGCCTAGTGAAAATAATGTTATTGTTGTTTTAGGTGGAGATAATTATAGGATTGGTATGGGCGGAGCAGCTGTTTCATCAACAGAAACCGGAAAGTACAACTCTGGAATAGAGCTTAATGCAGTACAAAGATCTAATCCTGAAATGCAAAAAAGAGTAGCTAATGCTATTAGAGCTTTTGTAGAATCTGAAGAAAACTCTATAGTTTCAATTCATGATCATGGAGCTGGAGGACATTTGAATTGTCTTTCAGAACTTGTTGAAGAAACTGGCGGTATTATCAATTTAGATCAACTTCCAGTTGGCGACAAAACACTTTCTGCAAAAGAAATTATTGGAAACGAATCACAGGAAAGAATGGGATTAATTATACCAGAAAATAAGTATGAAAAACTTAAAACAATAGCTGACAGAGAAAAAGCTCCATGTTATAAGGTTGGTAAAATTACAAACGACGAAAAATTTCAAATTAAATCTAAAAAAAACAACTCATCCCCAATAAACTTGTCATTATCAGACTTTTTTGGAAGTTCACCAAAAACTATAATGACTGATAAAACTATAACCACCAAATTTTCTGATAAGACGTATAGCGTAGATTTTTTTGAAAATTACTTGCAAAATGTATTAAGTCTAGAATCAGTTGCATGTAAAGACTGGTTAACAAACAAAGTTGACAGGTGTGTTACCGGGAAAGTTGCCAAACAGCAATGTGTGGGATCTTTACAACTTCCACTAAATAATTGTGGAGTTATGGCATTGGACTATTGCGGAAAAAACGGTGTAGCAACTTCAATTGGACACGCACCATTACCAGCATTAATTAATCCAAGAGCTGGGTCTAGGTTAGCGATTGGGAAAGCACTAACTAACATTATATGGGCTCCGCTTGAAAAAGCTTTAGAATCTGTTACATTATCTGCAAACTGGATGTGGCCATGTAATAATCCTGGTGAAGATGCTAGATTATATGAAGCTGTTGAATCTTGCTCAGATTTTGCAATTGGATTAGGAATAAATATTCCTACTGGAAAAGATTCTCTATCAATGAAGCAGAAATATAAAGATCAAGAGGTCATATCACCTGGAACGGTAATTATTTCTGCAGCAGCAAATTGCAATAATATTTCTAATATAATAGAACCAGTTTTTCAGTATAATGATCAAGACATATATTATATTAATCTGGCAAATAATGATTTTAATATTGGGGGTTCTGCTTTTAGTCAAACATTAGATTTCATAGGATCTTCAACAATCGACTCTTGTGATCCCTCTTATTTTAAAAAAACATTTAATGTTTTTCAAAATCTAATAAAAGAAAATCTAATTTCTTCTGGTCACGATATTAGTTCAGGTGGATTAATAACCACGATATTAGAAATGTGTTTTTCTGAAAATAATCTAGGAGCAAATATTGATCTAAACCAATTTAAAGAAAAAGATTTAATAAGATTATTGTTTAGCGAAAGTCTTGGTTTAGTTTTTCAAGGTAAAAAAGAAATTGAAGAAGTTTTAAATACAAATAATATCAATTTTATAAATATTGGAGAGGTTACTAATAATTCTAAATTAGAACTGAAATCTAATACTAATAATATAAATCTAGATGTATCTAAATACAGAGACATTTGGTTTAAAACATCCTATTTATTAGATCAAAATCAGAGTGGCAAAATTAAAGCAAAAGAAAGATTTGAAAATTTCAAAAAGCATCCGTTAAATTTTAAATTTCCTAATAATTTTAACGGAAAAATCAATCACAATAATTTAAAGAAAGTAAAAGCTGCGGTAATTAGAGAAAAAGGAAGTAACTCTGAAAGAGAAATGGCCTACGCTATGACTTTAGCAGGATTCGAAGTTAAAGATGTGCATATGACTGATTTGATTTCTGGTAGAGAAAATTTAGAGGATATTAATTTTATTGTAGCAGTAGGTGGATTTTCTAATTCAGATGTTCTTGGTTCTGCCAAGGGATGGGCTGGCTCATTTTTATACAATGAAAAAGCTAAACAAAGTTTAATGAATTTTTACACAAGAGATAACACATTATCGTTAGGAGTTTGTAATGGATGTCAATTATTTGTAGAACTTGGGTTGCTTCACCCTGAGCACGAGATAAAACCTAAAATGGATCACAATGATTCTAATAAATTTGAATGTATTTTTTCATCTGTTGAAATACAAAAAAATGATTCAATAATGTTTAAAGATTTATCTGGTTCAAAACTAGGTATTTGGTCAGCACACGGTGAAGGAAAATTTAAACTTCCATATAAAGAAACAAATTATAATATAATAGGAAAATATGGATATAGCTCCTACCCTGCTAATCCAAATGGCTCGGACTATAATACAGCAATAATTAGCAGTTCTAACGGAAGACACATAGCAATGATGCCCCATTTGGAAAGATCAACTTTCCCTTGGAATTGGCCCTACTACCCAAACAACAGAAAAGACGAAGTTTCTCCTTGGATTATAGCATTTGAAAGTGCAAAAAACTGGATAAATAAGAATATTTAAAAAAAATAAAAAAATACTATGCGTGCATAGTATTTTTTTATTAAATTTGGTCAAATGGAGAAAAAAACCATAGACCATCTTTTAAGATCAACGTGGCAAGCAATTGCAAGGATGTATAATGAAGAAGCCTCCAAATATGATTCCACAATGGCTACTGGCTTTACTCTTTTAAGTATAGATCCTAAAAAAGGCACCCCTTCCACTTCATTAGGTCCAAAAATGGGAATGGAAGCAACTAGTTTATCTAGAACACTTAAATCTCTTGAAGAAAAGAAATTAATTGAAAGAAAAGGTAATCCTGATGATGGAAGAAGTGTACTTATTTATTTAACTGAAAGAGGTAAGGTTAATAGAGATACTTCAAGGGTAGCTGTTTTAAAATTCAATCAAGCTATTAAAGACGAGATTGGAGATGAAGCTTTTGAAAATTTTCATAATACAATTGAAAAAATTAATACTCTAATTAAAAATAAAAAAATATTCAATTTTTAACTCACTAAAGAACGAAAATGAAAAGAAATATTAAAAATGTTGCAGTAATTGGATCTGGTGTTATGGGATCTGGTATAGCGTGTCATTTCGCAAATATTGGAATTAATGTTTTGCTTCTTGACATAGCTCCAAATAAATTAAACGAAAAAGAAGAGAAACTTGGTCTTTCACTTGACAACAAAAAAGTCAAGAACAGAATAGTAAATGAAATGTTTCAAAGGTGTATCAAGTCAAAACCTGCTCCACTATATCATAGAAATTTTGCCAGTAGAATTGAACTAGGTAATCTTACTGATGATTTACATAAAATAAGTAAAGTAGATTGGATTATTGAAGTAGTAACTGAAAAATTAAATATTAAGCAAATTGTGTTTAATCAAATTGAAGAGCACAGAACAAAAGGAACACTTATAACTTCAAATACTTCAGGGATTCCTATTAAGCAAATGAATGAAGGAAGATCTGAAGACTTTAGAAAGAATTTTGCAGTAACTCATTTTTTTAATCCACCACGATACTTAAAATTATTTGAAATTATTCCAGGTCCTGATTGCGAACCAAAAACAATTGAATTTTTAAACGATTTTGGAGAAAGATTTCTTGGAAAAGATTCTGTTTTAGCTAAAGATACACCTGGGTTCATAGGAAATAGAATTGGAACTTTTGGAATGGTAAATATTTTAAATAATGTTGAAAAATTAAATTTGACAATTGAAGAAATAGATAAGTTAACTGGACCGATTATTGGAAGTCCAAAATCTGCTACTTTCAGAACAAGTGATGTAGTTGGCTTAGATACAACTGTAAATGTTGCAACTGGTATTTATGATAATTGTCCAAATGACGAGTTTAGAGAAACTTTTAAGCTTCCAGATTACATTTATAAAATGTTAGAAAATAACTGGCTTGGTTCTAAAACTGATGGTGGGTTTTATAAAAGAGTTAAAGATGAAAATGGAAAATCAACTATTCTTTCTTTAGATTTAAAAACTTTAGAATATTCACCTGTTAAAAAAGTATCATTTGACACTTTAAATAGTGCTAAAAAAATTACTAAAGTTATTGATAGGTTTTCAATATTGGTTAATGGAACTGACAAAGCAGGAGAGTTTTACAGATTCAATTTTGGTACAATGTTTTCATACATTCAAAATAGAATTCCTGAAATCTCAGATGAACTATATAGAATTGATGATGCATTAAGAGCAGGGTTTGGATGGAAAAACGGGCCTTTTCAAATTTGGAATTCAATTGGTATAAAAAAAGGAGTTGAAATAATGGAATCTTTAGGGCTTAAACCAGCCAAATGGGTTTCTGAAATGATAAATAACAATATTGACTGTTTTTATAAAATTGAAAATGGTAAAATAAATTATTATGATTTGAACTCTAAATCTTTTCTTATTAAACCAGGTCAAGATTCTTTAATAATTCTTAATAATTTAAATAAAAGCTCAATCGTTTGGGAAAATAATGATTCGATAATTAAAGATTTAGGAGATGGTGTGTTGAATATAGAATTTAGAACTAAAATGAATACCCTTGGACAAGGAGTATTAATGGGTTTAAATAAAGCTGTTGATTTAGCCGAGAAAAATCACAGAGGAATTGTTATTGGAAATGAAGGATCTCATTTTTCTGCAGGAGCAAATTTAGGAGCGATATTTATGGCAGCTGCCGAACAAGAATATGATGAAATTAATTTAGCAATAAAATACTTTCAAGACAGTATGATGAAATTAAGATATTCTAATATTCCTGTAATTGCAGCTCCTCACGGACTTACATTAGGAGGAGGTTGTGAAGTAACAATGCATTGTGATAAAGCGGTAGTTTACAGTGAAAGTTATATTGGTTTAGTTGAAGTGGGTGCTGGACTAATCCCTGGTGGAGGCGGTTGTAAAGAAATGGCACTAAGAGCTTCAAGAAAATTTAGTAAAAATGATGTTGAACTTAATGTTCTGCAGGAATATTTTTTAAATATTGGAATGGCTAAAACATCTACCTCTGCTCATGAAGCAATTGATTTAGGCTATTTAGAGCCAAATAATGATACTATAATAATGAATAAAAATCATCAAATTTCAATAGCTAAAAAGCAAGCAATTTTAATGTCAGACTATGGTTATTTACCACCTTGCAGTGAAAAAAATATTAAAGTTTTGGGAAAACAGGCGTTAGGAATGTTCATGGTTGGTACTGACACAATGAAAGCCGGAAAATATATTTCTGAACATGATCAAAAAATTGCTAATAAAATTGCATATGTTATTAGCGGAGGAGATTTATCAAAAGCGACATTTGTAAATGAACAATATTTATTAGACTTAGAAAGAGAAGCTTTTCTTTCTCTTTGTTCTGAAAGAAAAACACTAGAAAGAATACAGCATATATTAAAAACAGGTAAACCTTTAAGAAATTAAATTATGAAAGAAGCATATATAGTTAAAGCTTATAGAACAGCTGTTGGAAAAGCGCCAAAAGGATTATTTAGATTCAAAAGACCTGATGAACTCGCGTCAGAAACAATAAATCATATGATGGGCGAAATTCCTGAACTTGATAAAACTAGAATTGATGATGTAATAGTTGGAAATGCAACACCTGAAGCAGAACAAGGTCTAAATATAGGTAGAGTAATTTCTTTAATGGGATTAAAAGTTGAAGATGTTCCTGGTGTTACGGTTAATAGGTATTGTGCATCAGGCTTAGAAACTATAGCAATGGCGTCTGCAAAAATTAAATCTGGAATGGCTGAATGTATAATAGCTGGAGGAGTTGAAAGCATGAGCTTTATCCCTATGGGAGGATACAAACCTGTACCTGACTATGCTATTGCCCAACAGGGTAAAGAAGATTATTATTGGGGAATGGGTTTAACTGCTGAGCAAGTTGCCCAACAATTTAATGTTAATAGAGAAGATCAAGATGAGTTCGCATTAAATTCTCATTTAAAAGCAGTAGATGCTATTTCAAATGGTAAATTCAAATCTCAAATAGTTCCAATAAAAGTTAAGGAAACATATCTTGATGAAAATGGTAAAAAGGCATTTAGAGAATATATTGTTGATACTGATGAAGGACCTAGAAAAGATACAAATCTTAAGGTTTTAAATAAACTTAGACCAGTTTTTACCATGAATGGTAGTGTAACAGCAGGAAACTCTTCTCAAATGAGTGACGGTGCAGCATTTGTTTTAATAATGAGTGAAAAAATGGTTAAAGAATTAAATGTTGAACCAATTGCTAGACTTGTTAACTATGCAGTTGCTGGTGTACCTCCAAAAATAATGGGTATAGGCCCAGTTAAAGCTATTCCAAAAGTTTTAAATCAAGCTAAAATGAAAATTGATGATATTGAACTAATCGAACTAAATGAAGCTTTTTCATCTCAATCATTAGCAGTAATAAGGGAGTTAAATTTAAATCCTGAAATAATCAATGTTAACGGAGGCGCTATCGCTCTCGGTCATCCACTAGGATGTTCTGGAGCAAAATTATCGGTTCAATTATTCAACGAAATGAGAGATAGAAAATCAAAATATGGAATGGTTACCATGTGTGTTGGAACAGGGCAAGGAGCAGCAGGAATTTATGAATTTTTAAATTAAAATATTATTATGAGTACAAATGAAAAAAATATAACTAGAGGAGGCGAATTTATAATTAAAGAAACTGAATGTGAAAATGTCTTTTCACCAGAGGATTTTTCTGAGGAACAACTAATGATGAAGCAAGCCGTTTCAGATTTTATCGATAAAGAAGTTATGCCTCATCGTGAGAGATTTGAAAATAAAGATTATAAATTAACTGAAGATATTATGAAAAAAGCTGGAGATCTAGGCTTTTTAGGCGTAGCAGTTCCGGAAGAGTATGGAGGTATGGGAATGGGATTTGTTTCAACAATGTTAGTATGTGAAACTATTTCAGGAGCTGTAGGTTCTTTATCAACAGCATTTGGAGCACATACAGGAATTGGAACAATGCCAATAGTTCTTTACGGAAATAAAGAACAAAATAAAAAGTTTGTTCCACAACTTGCCAGTGGAGAAATATTTGGATCGTATTGTTTGACTGAGCCAAGTGCTGGATCAGATGCTAATAGTGGAAAAACAAAAGCAGTTTTAAGTGAGGATGGAACTCATTATAAAATTACAGGTCAAAAAATGTGGATTTCAAATGCTGGATTTGCAAAATTGTTCATTGTTTTTGCAAGAATTGATGATGACAAGAACATAACAGGTTTTATAGTACCTAACGAATCTAATAATGGAATTACGTTGGGTGATGAGGAAAAAAAACTAGGTATACATTCATCTTCAACAAGACAAGTATTTTTCAATGAAACAAAAGTACCAGTTGAAAATATGCTTTCAGAAAGAGGAAGTGGTTTTAAAATAGCAGTAAACTCTTTAAATGTAGGTAGAATAAAATTAGCAGCAGCTTGCTTAGATGCGCAAAAAAGAGTGACATCATATGCTGTGCAATATGCAAGCGAAAGAATTCAATTTAATACAAAAATTATTGATTTTGAAGCCATAAAAGAAAAAATTGCTACAATGGCCACAGATACTTACGTTGGTGAATCAGCAACATACAGAGCTGCTAAGGATATTGAGGATCGAATTAAGATTAGACATGAAAGTGGTAATAGCTTTCAGGAATCAGAGCTTAAAGGTGTAGAAGAGTACGCTATAGAATGTTCACTGTTAAAAGTAGCTATAAGTGAAGATATGCAGAATATTGCTGATGAAGGTATTCAAGTGTTCGGTGGGATGGGCTTTTCAGCAGAAACCCCAATGGAAGGTGCATGGAGAGATTGTAGAATCGGTAGAATATATGAGGGTACTAATGAAATAAATAGAATGTTAAGCGTTGGAATGCTAATCAAAAAAGCAATGAAAGGTCATATTGATTTTATCAATCCTGCTACTAAAGTAGCTGATGAATTGATGGGAATTCCATCATTTGAAGTGCCTGATTTAACTAAACTATTTGCTCAAGAAAAATTAATATTAAAAAATCTTAAAAAGGTGTTTTTAATGTTAGCTGGAGCTGGAATAAAAAAATTCGGAGAAAAACTTGAAGAGCATCAACAAATGTTGTTAGCAGTTTCAGATATACTAATTGAAATATACATGACAGAGTCTGCGCTTCTAAGAACTGAAAAAAATTGTAATAGACTTGGAACAGAAACTCAAACTAACCAAATTGCTATGACTCAGTTATATCTATATAAAGCTGTGGATATTATACAATCAAAAGGAAAAGAAGTGATAGTATCTTTTGCTTCAGGAGATGAACAAAAAGGATTATTGATGGGGCTAAAAAGATTTACAAAATATTACGAATATCCAAACGTTATTAAATTAAAGAATAGTATTGCAGACAAACTAAAAGAAGAAAACAAATATTGTTTTTAATAAATTAAAAGTTTTTATATTAAATTTAGGTATGAATTATTTCAAAATCATACCTATTTTAATTTTTACCTCATTGTGTTATTCGCAAAGCGAAGAAAATTATTACAATATTATCGATTCAATTTCCGAAAATAGAATTGAAAGTGATATTAAAAAACTAGTGTCATTTGGAACAAGGCACACATTAAGTGACACTTTATCAATTACAACTGGAATTGGCGCAGCAAGAAGATGGATAAAGAAGTCTTTTAAAGATATTTCCTCAAATTGCAATAATTGCTTAGAGGTTTTTTATCAAAAAAATTATTTTATAAAAAACAAAAGAAGGTTAATCAAAGATGTTTGGATTAATAATGTAATTGCTATTCAAAGAGGATTAGTAAATCCTAACAGATACATAATTATGAGTGGTGATATTGATAGTAGAGTCAGTGATCCTAACAACTACACCTCACTCTCACCTGGTGCAAATGATAATGCCTCCGGAATGGCTGGGGTAATTGAAGCAGCAAGAGTATTAAGTAAGTATAAATTTGATAATAGTATTATATACGTAGGGTTATCTGGAGAAGAACAAGGTCTATATGGGGGTGCTGGATTAGCTAATTACGCTAAAAAAAATAATTGGGAAATTATTGGAATATTAAATAATGATATGATTGGAAATATTGAAGGTGTAGACGGAGTAATTGATAATTTAAGTTTTAGAATATTCTCTGAACCCACTCCAGCTAATGAATCAGAAGTTTCTATTAAAAGAAGAAGGTTTTATGGTGGAGAAGTTGATGGAAATTCAAGACAACTAGCAAGATATATTCATAACACTGTTCGCAAGTATATGCCAGAAATGAATCCAATGATGATATACAGATTAGATAGATTTGGAAGAGGGGGTCATCACAGACCATTTAATGATTTAGGATATGCTGGAGTGAGAATAATGGAGGCTCACGAAAATTACAATAGACAACATCAAGATATTAGAACTGAAAATGGTATTGAATATGGTGATGTTATTTCTGGAGTTAATTTCAAATATGCAAAAAAATTAACAGCAGTAAATGCAATAAATTTAGCAAGCTTAGGTTGGAGTCCTGAAGAACCAAAAAATGTAAAAATTGGAGGAGCAGTAAAACCTTCTACTAAACTTAAATGGGAAAACCCAAAAAACTCTAAAATATTAGGTTATAAAATATATTGGAGAAAAACCACCTCAGCTTATTGGGAAAACAGCAGGTTTGTTGGTGATACTAATGAATTTACTTTAAATGGAATAGTTATAGATAATTTTTTATTTGGAGTTTCCAGCGTTGGCACTAATAATCAAGAAAGTATCATAGTATTTCCAAAAGATGTATTTAATTAAATTTTGATACAATTTTATTAAAATTATCTGGGTCTGTAGCACCCTCAGTATTAAACAAAAGAATTTTTGAATCTTGATTTAAATTAAGATGTTTTTTTAAATCATTAGATTTTTCAAAGTCTAAAACTTTAATTAATCCAGCTAAACCAGCTGCACCAGATTCCCCTGAAATTATTTTTATATCATTTCCGATTGGATTATATAATTGTCTCATCGCTTTCTTAACTTCTTCATCAGATATTTTAATAACAGCATCACATCCAATCTTAATAATTTCCCAAGCGTTTTTGGAAGGAATTCCACAGTTCAAACCAGCCATAATAGTATTAAATGAAGTATTGGGAGTCATCCTATCACCATTTTTAAAAGATTCAAAAACACCACACGATTCTTCAGGCTCAACTAAAACTATTTTTGGACGATGTTCCTTGTAATGATTTAAATAATACCAAATACAAGAAGCAGCCCAACTTCCAACTCCACATTGTAAAAAAATTATATCAAATTTAGATTTAAAATTACTATTAGTTGGGAACTCAATTTCCTTAAAATGAGTTAAATAACCAGACATAATTAGAGATGGAATTTCTTCATAATTTTCCCATGAGGCATCTTGAACCAACTGCCAGCCATTTTCATCACATTTGTTAGATGCATACAAACAGGTTTCTTCATAATTTAAATCAAGCTGATATACAATCGCATTATAAGATTTAATAGCCTTAATTCTATTTTTTGACGTATCTCTTGGTACAAAAATAATTACTTTTTTATTGAATTGTTGAGCAGCCCACGCTAAGCCTTTCCCATGATTACCATCTGTTGCCGTACAAAATACATCAATGTTAGAGTTTTTTATTAAAATCTCATAAAGTGCGTAAGTTGAACCCAAAACTTTAAAAGCATCTAAATCAAATCTATTTGATTCATCTTTAATATGGATGTTATTCAGGCATAAATGATTAGATAAAGAATTTAGTTGAACAAGTGGGGTCTTATTGTAGTAATGTTGCTTGGTGTGAAATTTATAAGAGTTGCTATTTTTGAGTATTGAATGTGAAAGATTATTATCTAATTTATTTGAGCAATTATTAATAATAAAATCATTCATTAATCTAAGCTAAAACCATTTTTTTTCATCCATTCATCATTATATATTTTTCCTATATATCGACTTCCTGAATCATGAAGTAAAACTACAACAACATCATTTTTTTTAAAATTATGTTTTAATTGAAGGACACCTTTAACAGCTGCTCCACATGAGTTACCAGCAAAAATACCTTCTTGTTTAGCTAATTTTCTAGTATAAATTGCAGCATCTTCATCAGTTACTTTTTCAAATCCATCTATTAAATCAAAATTTACATTTTTAGGTAAAATATCCTCACCTATTCCCTCTGTAATGTAAGGGTATATTTCATTTTGATCAAAAATTCCAGTTTCATGATATTTTTTAAAAACAGATCCGTATGTATCAATTCCCCAAATTTTAATTTGTGGATTTTTTTCTTTTAAAAATTTCGCTACACCAGAAATTGTTCCACCAGTACCAACTCCAACTACAAAATGTGTTATTTTACCATCTGTTTGGTCCCATATTTCAGGTCCTGTAGTCTCATAATGGGCAAGTGAATTTGAAGGATTATCATATTGATTAACATACCAAGAATTAGGCGTTTCTTCTCCGATTCTTTTTGCAGTTGAATAGTAAGATTTTGGATCTTCAGGCTTTACGTTCGTTGGACAAACAACAACTTTAGCTCCCACAGCTTTTAAAACATCAAATTTTTCTTTTGATTGTTTATCCGTTGAGACACATATTAATTTATATCCTTTAACTATAGCAGCTAATGCTAAGCCCATGCCTGTATTCCCAGAGGTTCCCTCAACAATAGTATATCCAGGTTTCAAACGACCATCATTTTCAGCGTCTTCAATCATTTTTAAAGCCATTCTATCTTTAATTGAACTACCAGGGTTAAAGAACTCAACTTTTGCCAAAACTAGAGCATCTATATTCTTTGTTAAATTATTTAATTTAATAAGAGGGGTATTCCCAATTGTTTCTAAAATGTTTTTATAATAATTCATAAAGCTTTGCAAATGTAATAATATACATGCTTATTACATTAATGTAAATTTCTTTATTTAGTTCTAATTGAACTAGAGGGAGAGATTCTAGTAATAATATAGGATGGAATTATTAACATCAAAAAACAAAAAAACAATACTCCTAAATTCAAAATTACAAGTGATATAAAATTAAAATCAAATGGAAACTCAGATACATAGTAAGTTTGAGGATCTAATTTGATAAATCCTGTAAGATTCTGAAAGAATATTAATCCAATACCAATAAAATTTCCAATTAATAAGCCTAAACCAATTAAATAAGTTCCATTAATTAAAAATATAGATCTAACTGATTTGTTAGAAGCTCCAATAGTTTTAAGAATACCAATAACTGTTGTTTTTTCTAAAACAGTAACTAAAAGAGCCGTAATCATATTGATACCACCTACAAGAATCATAATGATTATTATTAATAAAACATTAAAGTCAAATAAAGACATCCAATTAAAAATTTCTGGAAACTTTTCATTAATTGACATTACACTAGTTTCAGTTGATGTTTGATTATATAAATCAACAGAAACATCATTAGTGTAAGAATATTTTTTTAGAAATATCTCGACACTTCCAAACTCATCATTATTCCACTTATTCATTTTTTGAATATGCCTTATATCTCCAAAAAAATACGTTTCATCAAATTCAATAAGTCCAGAACTATAAATTCCTACAACCTTAAAAATTCTCTCATTAGGAACGGATCTTGAATTTGATTTAAAGAAAGTAGCTTTAAATTTATCATCTAAATTAATTAATAATTTTTTTGATAGATTTTCAGAAATTATCACCTCATTTGATATATTCTTTTCAAAAGAAGGTACTCTTCCTTTTGTAATATAGTTTGAAAAATTTTCCCAATTAAAATCTGCCTCTATTCCTTTTAAAACAACCCCTTCAAAACTATTATTTTTAATAATCAAAGCAGATTTATAAGCTACTTTATCAAAATATTTAATACTATAGTTAGTGTTTAATAAAGTATAATCAAAATCGCTGTTCAAAGGGTTTATTGATGAAAAAGAAGAGTTATTCTCAAAGTTTGACACTGATACATGACCAAAAAAAGAAGAAACCTTAGATTCTATAGTTTTCTGTAAACCAACACTTGATGATATAGAAATAATCATCATCACAATACCGATTACAATTGATAATATTGATATTTTTATTATTGGAGATGAAACGGTATTTTTATATGGCTTTGATTTTATAAATCTTTTAGCCATATATGATTCAAAATTCATGTCTATGAAATTACATTTAGCAATACATAAAATTACTTTTTTTTTAATATTTAATGTATTATGTAACTTTTCTTTTTCTCAAGACATAAACTATCATGGCGTTGGAGCAAATCAAACCAACGATTATATTGAAGATTTAATTAATTTAAACGTAGGATTCGTCGGAAACCACACATCCCTAATAGAAAATAAAAAAGGAAAATATACTCATACAGTTGATTCACTAATTTCCTTAAAAATTGGAATCAAAAGAATTTTTTCTCCAGAACACGGGTTTAGAGGAGAAGCAGATGCGGGAGAATTAATTAATAATAATATTGATCCAAAAACTGGAATTAAAATAATTTCCCTGTATGGAAAAAATAAAAAACCAACAAACAAACAGCTAAAAGGATTAGATGTTATAATTTTTGACATTCAAGATGTAGGAGCAAGATTTTACACTTATATATCTACTCTTCATTACGTAATGGAAGCTGCTGCAGAAAATAATATTAAATTAATAGTTTTCGACAGACCTAATCCAAATGGTCATTACGTTGATGGACCTTTAAGAAAATTGGATTTGAAAAGTTTCATTGGCATGCACCCAGTTCCAATAGTACATGGAATGACAATTGGAGAATATGCGTTAATGATAAATAATGAAGGTTGGTTAGAAAGTAACGTTAAATGTGATTTAAAAATAATTCAAATGAAGAATTATAACAGATATATCACTTATAATCTTCCTGTTAAACCATCTCCAAATCTACCAAACCACAAATCGATTAACCTATACCCTAGTCTGTGTTTGTTTGAAGGTACTAATGTAAGTGTAGGCCGTGGAACAAATTTACAATTTCAAGTAATTGGAAATCCAAATTGGGAGAATTATGATTTTACATTTACACCCAAGTCGATGCCTGGCGCAAAATATCCTAAACACATTAATTCTAAGTGCTATGGATTAGATTTAAGGAAATATGAAAAACTAAATGAAATAAACTTAAAATGGTTAATATTAGCCTACAATAATTCTAAAAATAAAACTTCTTTTTTCTTAGAAAGCTTTAATAAACTTGCAGGGACATATGATTTAAAAAAACAAATAATAGAGGGTAAAAATGAAAAACAGATTAAAAAAAGCTGGAAAAGTGATCTGAAAAAATTTAATAATATCAGAGTAAAATATTTATTATACGACTAAGGAATATTTAAATACTTATGGGTTTGTAAAGACACTTTCCATTTAGGGTTTCTCATAACATAATCTACAATAATTGGCATAATTTTTTCTCGTTTACTCCACTCAGGTTGAAGATACAACAAACAACTATTAGAAACTTTTTTTGATTCAATTTCAGCAAATTTAAGATCGTCTAAATTATAAATTATCATTTTTAGCTCATCTGCTTTTGAGTAGATTTCATTAAGAGGATTCTTATTTTTCTTTGGACTCAGACAAATCCAATCCCAATTTCCAGAAAATTTATATGCTCCTGAAGTTTCAATGTGAATGTTAATATTATTGTCTTTTAATAGTCGAGTTATTGGACTCATATTCCACATTAAGGGCTCCCCACCTGTAATAACTACAGTATTAGAACTCTTTTTAACATTAAAAACAATATCATCAATACTTGTAGGAGGATGTATTTTAGGATCCCAACTTTCTTTAACATCACACCAATGGCACCCAACATCACAACCACCCAATCTAATAAAAAAAGCTGCAGAACCCTTATGATATCCTTCTCCCTGAATTGTATAAAATGATTCCATCAAAGGAAGAAGAAGTCCCTTGTCAATTAATTCTTGTTCATTATTTGAATTCACTTGGCAAATATATAAGATAAAATCAATTTGTGTTTAAAGTAATTATTACATTTAATTAAATTTAAAAAATGAAGAAATATCTATTTATTCCATTACTAATTTTTATTGTTGGATGCTCATCCAATGAGTATAAAATTGAAAAAGGAAAAATTGGAAAATTAAATAAAGAGATTATAATTCAACAACTAGATTCAATATATAAAAACGACTCAATTGTTAGAAGGATTGGCGAAGGAGATTATATGTTTTCTGGTGATGATAAATATTTAATTTTTAGCACTAATAAAAATCATTTACTTACCCTAACCCCTAAAAATCAACATGATAATAATGAAACTATTGAAACTATTGAAATAGTTAGTAATCTTTTCACGACCAACAAGGGAGTAAATATTGAAAGTACATTTAGAATGATTGAAAAAAATCATAAAATAAATTCAATACAGAATACTATAAATAATTTAATTATTTATGTAGATGAAATTGATGCTTACTTTATTATTGATAAACAAAATTTACCAATAGATTTAAGATTGGGTACCGATCAAATTATTAAAAGTATAAATATCCCACCCGAAAGTAAAATTAAAAGATTTATGATTGGATGGAACTAAAAATATAAATCATGAAAAAACTATCACCATTTCACCTGGCAATTCCTGTTAATAATCTTGAAAAAAATAGAACTTTTTATAAAGATATATTGGGATGTAGTGAAGGAAGAAGTAGTGACCATTGGGTTGATTTTGACTTCTTTGGACATCAACTTGTAATTCATTTAGATAATGATATTAAAAATATAAAATCTAATCCTGTTGACGGAAAAAATGTACCAATACCTCACTTTGGGGTTATACTAGAATGGAATGTTTTTCAAGAATTTGCTGAAAAACTAAAAAAAAGAAAAATCGAATTTATTATTGAACCATATATAAGATTTCAAGGATTAACTGGTGAACAATCTACAATGTTTTTTAAAGATCCGTCAGGAAATGCTTTAGAATTCAAATCATTTAAAGATTCCAGTCAAATATTTGCTAAATAGAAATTTTTCTAGAAAGCAAAGTGTTTTTTAATAACATAGCTATTGTCATAGGACCTACTCCACCAGGCACAGGGGTTATAAAACTTGCTTTAGATTTCATAGACTCAAAATCTACATCTCCTTTAATCACGTAACCTTTAATTGAATTATCATCCTTGACTCTAGTTATTCCAACATCTATTATAACTACCCCACTCTTTACCATATCACTTTTTACAAATTCTGGAATACCAAGAGCAGAAACAATGATATCTGCATTTTTAGTGTAACTTTCTAAATTCACGGTTCTACTATGTACCACAGTAACTGTAGAATCACCGGCTTTTCCTTTACTATTCATTAAAATACTAATTGGTCTACCAACTATATGGCTCCTGCCAATTACAACAGTATGTTTACCAGATGTTTCAATATTATATCTTTTTAAAAGTTCCATTATTCCAAAGGGTGTAGCCGGAATAAAGGTCTCCATATTTAATGCCATTTTTCCAAAATTCGTTGGATGAAAGCCATCAACATCTTTATTTGGATCAATAGCCATTAAAATATTCTCTTCGTTTATATGTTTTGGTAACGGTAATTGAACAATAAAACCATCAATTTCTTTATCGCTATTTAATGAATTAATTTTTTCAATAAGTTTTTCTTCACTAATTGATGATTGAAGTTTTACTAAAGTTGATTCAAACCCAACTTGTCTACAAGATCTAACCTTACTTCCTACATAGGTTAAACTCGCTCCATCTTCTCCAACAATAACTGCTGCTAAATGAGGAGGTCTTTGTCCTTTTAAGATAATTTGATCAACTTCTTTTTTAATTTCAAGTTTAATTTGATTAGATATTTCTTTTCCGTCTATAATTTTCATAATTAATTAATTATTTATTTCATTCCTTTCATCATTTGCATAAGCTTATTTGACCCACCACTTTGCATCATTTTCATCATTTTTGACATTTGTTCAAATTGTTTTAAAAGCTTATTAAGTTCTTGAACTTCTAATCCACTTCCTTTTGATATTCGTTTTTTTCTACTATTATCAATAATTTTTGGATTTGAACGCTCTTTTGGTGTCATTGAATAAATTAAAGCTTCTATATGTTTAAACGAATCATTATCAATCTCAGCATCTCCAACGGCTTTACTCGCACCAGGAATCATTCCAACCATATCTTTAATGTCACCCATTTGCTTGATTTTTTTTATTTGATCTAAAAAATCATCAAGACCGAACTGACTTTTTGCAATTTTTTTACTTAAAATTCGTGCTTGTTTTTCATCATAAACATTTTGTGCTTTTTCTACTAATGAAACAATATCACCCATTCCAAGTATTCGGTCTGCCATTCTTTCAGGATGAAAAACATCAATTGCATCCATTTTTTCCCCAGTTCCAATAAATTTTATTGGCTTATTAACTATTGATTTTATAGATAATGCTGCTCCTCCTCTAGTATCACCGTCAAGTTTTGTTAAAATAACTCCGTCAAAATTTAATATATCATTGAAAGTTTTAGCAGTATTAACAGCATCTTGTCCAGTCATTGAGTCAACAACAAATAAAGTTTCATGAGGTTTAACCGCAGTATGAATGTTTTTAATTTCATTCATCATTTGATCATCAACAGCTAATCTTCCTGCAGTGTCTATTATAACTAAATTTTGTCCATTCTTTTTTGCATGTGAAATTGAATCTGAAGCAATTTTTACTGGATTTTTTTCCAATTCATCACTATAAACATCAACTCCGATTTGTTCTCCAAGAATTTTTAATTGTTCAATTGCGGCAGGTCTATACACATCACAAGCTACTAACAAAGGATTTTTGTTTTTTTTAGTTTTTAAATATTTTGATAATTTTCCAGAAAAAGTAGTTTTTCCTGAACCTTGCAAACCAGACATTAAAATAACCGTAAATGAATTGGAGAGATTAATTCCTTCCGCATTTCCACCCATTAATTGAGTTAATTCATCCTTAACAATTTTAACCATTAGTTGCCCAGGATTAACGGTACTTAAAACATTTTGCCCAATAGCTTTATTTTTAACATTAATTGAGAATTCTTTTGCTGTTTTAAAGTTTACATCGGCCTCAAGTAAAGCCCTTCTAACTTCCTTTAACGTTTCTGCAACATTAATTTCAGTTATTTTTCCTTGTCCTTTTAAAATTTTTAAGGCTGAGTTAAGCTTATCTGTTAAATTATTAAACATTATATTTTTATTAAATTACATTTTGTCAGGAACTTTTATTCCTAATAATAGCATTGAAGATTTAATAATTAAACCTACTTTATAACTTAAGCTTAAACGGAATAACTTGACTTCATTATTTTCAATTTTTGAAATTTTAGTTGTTTGATAATAAGAATTAAAAGCTTTAACTAATTCGTATGTGAAATTTGCAATTAAAGCTGGATTTAAATTATCTGCAGAGGATTTTATTAAGTCTGGATATTGAGTTAATAATTTTAAAATTTGTTTCTCTTTTGTGTTTATGTCTAAATCCTCATTTAAGGAATGATTTTCAAAAGTTTCCTTACTTAAAAGAGATTGAATCCTTGCGTATGTATATTGAATAAAAGGTCCGGTATTTCCATTAAAGTCAATAGAATCATTCGGATCAAATAAAATTCTTTTTTTTGGATCAACTTTAAGTATGTAATATTTTAACGCTCCAAGACCAATAGTATGATTTAGTGCATTTTTATCATCAATACTCAATCCATCAAGCTTTCCAAGGTCACTAGATAATTTAGAAGCATTGTTTACCATTTCTGAAATTAGTTCATCTGCATCCACAACTGTACCTTCTCGACTTTTCATCTTTCCAGAGGGCAAATCAACCATCCCATAACTTAAATGAAATAAATGATTTGACCATTTAAATCCAAGTTTTTTTAAAATCTTAAACAAAACATTAAAATGGTAGTCTTGTTCATTTCCTACAGTATAAATCAATCCTTTCATTTCAGGATTATCCTTATATCTTTTATAAGCTGTACCTAAATCTTGAGTCATATAAACAGAGGTGCCATCTGATCTTAACAATAGCTTTTCATCAAGACCCTCATCCGATAAATCAATCCAAACAGAATCGTCATCTTTTTTATAAAAAATCTGTTTTTCTAGCCCATGATTAATAATTTCCTTTCCTATAAGATAAGTGTCACTTTCATAATATAATGAGTCAAAATTAACTCCTAGGTCATTATAAGTTTTATTAAAACCATCATAAACCCATCCGTTCATTAATTTCCAAACATTAATAATCTCTTTATCACCAGCTTCCCATTTTCTTAACAGTTCTTTGGCTTCAATAAAAATTGGAGATTTTTGTTCAGCTTCTATTTTTGAAAAACCACTATTAATTAATTCCTTAATTTCTCTTTTGTAAATTTTATCAAATAAAACATAATATTTTCCAACAAAAAAGTCACCTTTTTGGTTTACATCATAAGGTGTTTTGTTTTCTCCAAATTTTAACCAAGCAATAATTGATTTACAAATATGTATTCCCCTGTCATTTATAATTTGAGTTTTATTGACTCTTTTACCAGAAGCCTCTAAAATCTTAGACATTGAATATCCAAGTAAAATATTTCTAATATGACCTAGATGAAGGGGCTTATTAGTATTTGGAGATGAGTACTCTACTAAATATAAGGGACTGTTTTTTTTTGGAGTTATAAATCCAAAATTATTATCAGTTAAACAGTTATTTAAAAATTCTAAATAATAAAATGATGAAATAGAAAGGTTTAAAAACCCTTGAATAACATTAAACCCTGTAACATATTTAGAATTATTAACTATAAAAGAACCAAATTCGTTACCTAGATTAGCAGGACTTTGTCTTAAAATTTTTACTAACGGAAAAATAACAATTGTCAAGTCTCCTTCAAAATCTTTTTTAGTAAGTTGAATTTCAAAATCATTAAAATCAATATCATACTTTAATTTAAGATATTCTGAAAGTTTAGACTGTAAAATTGTATTAATATCCATTAATTTAATTTGGAGTAAATATAATTATAAAATGAATAAATTATTTTTTTGATTGGTTTATATTTGAAATTAATAATATGGTTAAGTGTTAAAAAACGTTTCTTACAATAATTCTAAAATCAAATCTGAAATCAATGATGTATTAGGGAATCCTTTTACAATATTTGAAAGAATTAAACTTAGAGGTGTTGGTTCTCCAAAATACATCATATCACAAACAGATTCAATAATCACTAACCTATTAAATTTAGATAATAATACTAACCAATGTAATATTGAATTAAGGCCAAAAGGAATTATAGTAAGTTTTAGGTCATTATTAGAAACTTATGCTTTAATCATTCCGTTTTATAAACTGAAATTATTTAAAGGGCAATCTAATGTATATTCAATATATATCGATGAATATTTTATTAAAATATTGGCAAAAAAGAAAAATGAACATGAGTTCATAAAAAAGATAAATAAATTTAAATCAACTAATTAAACACTTCTGCTATCATACACCTAACACTTCCCCCACCACAATTTTCTATTGTTTCAACATTAGAATGAATAATTTTTGAGAATTTTTCTATTTTATTAATTTGATTTTTAGTTAGAGATTTATAAGCATGACTACTCATAACAAGAAAACTGTTATTTTCAAAAACCAACTCTATCATATTACCAGCAAAAGAATTTAATTGATTTTCGCTAATCTCAATTATTTCTTTATTATCATCTTTTAAGCTTTTTAAAAGAATTTGCTTGTCAATTTTAGAGTCAACAGAATCTAAACAGATTATTGAATATTTATTTGCTATACACATCATTACGTTAGTATGATAAATCAATTTTCTTTTTTTATCTATACTTTGATAAGACTTAAAAATAATTGGCATATAATTAAATTCATCACAAAACTCCTCAATTAAACTCTCTGATGTTCTTTCAGACAATGAACAATAGGATTTTTTATTTAATCTATCCAACACCATACTTCCTGTTCCTTCAAGAAATAAATTATGATTTTCAGCATCACTGTAATCATTAATAAAATCAATTTTAATTCCCAAATTTTCAATAAATTTTATGATTTTATAATTTCGTTCAAGTCTTCTATTGTGAGCATACATTGGGTATACTGCTATTCTTTTATTTGAGTGAAAACTTATCCAATTGTTTGGAAAAATGGAGTCAGGTGTATCATTTATTAAATCATCTTGAAACACATTTACTGGAATTCCATTTGAAAGTAATAAACTAACCAGGTTGTCAAATTCAAGACATGCTTTCTTTAAAACTTGCGCATCATTTAAGTGAGTGTTTTTTTGAAAATAGTTGTTTGATGCTGTTTGTGAATTCATTCTAAAACTTGAGGGTCTTACCATTAAAATTGAGTGAATATTATTCATCATATCTAATTAAGGGTAAAGATGAACATCTAAAAAGTCCTTCTTGTTTAGAAACTTCTGACAAATCAACTTCTTCAACAACTATATCATGATTTTTTAACCAGTTATTTAATCTTATAAATTTCGGTTGAGAGATAACTGTTTCATTATTAACTGACAAAATATTACTTGTCATATCATACATTTCATTTTCAGAAATTTCAAAAACATTATGTTTGCCAAAAAAATCTATTAACCATAAATAATCTTCCTTATATGTAAATGCTTCAGGGTGTATTATAGCTTTATTTTTAGCAATAATTTGTAAACAACAATCTAAATGAAGTATATTTTTTTTTGCGTTAGTTAATGATTTATTTAAATGAAATCCTTTTACTTTTTTTTCTGGAAAAAATTTAATAAAATAATCAAGTGCAACTTTATTTGTTCTAGCAGTAAATAAATCACTGTAATCATCGAAGTCATAATAACCAACAAAAATAGTATTAGATTGATATAGTACATCTCCACCTTCGATATGAAGATCTTGTGGCATAGTAACTATTTTATTATGAAAACCAGAAAGAATAGAACTTATTCCTTCGAATTCTTTAGCTCTTTTAGGAAGGATATTTGATTTAAAAAAAAAATTATCAATAACAAATCCTATATCTCTTGTAAAAATTTGATTATAATCTTTTATTAATCTAGGTCTAAAAACCTCAACATCATATTTTTTCAATACGCCAACAAAATTTTCTAATTCTTTGATCATATCTGTTTCCAGGGGATATGTTCCCTTTTTCAAATTTTCTATTGATTTTGGGTCGTAAAGCTCACTTAAAACAGGGATATTACCAGAACTATTGGCAATACCTATAATTACTGATCTTAGTCTAGAAGTTTCACCACTAACTAAAAATTCCATAATTAAAAAAATAAAAGTTTATCTTGATTCTATATCAGTAAAAGATCTTTGATTTTCACCGATATAAACTTGTCTAGGTCTTCCAATAGGTTCATTTCTTAATCTCATTTCTCTCCAATGAGCTACCCAACCTGGCAATCTTCCAATAGCAAACATAACAGTAAACATTTCAGCTGGTATATCTAATGCTTTATAAATTATTCCTGAGTAAAAATCAACATTCGGATAAAGTTTTCTATCAACGAAATACTGGTCTTCTAAAGCTTCTTTTTCTAACCCTTTTGCGATATCTAAAATTGGATCATCGATTCCTAAATCTTTAAGAACTTCATCAGCAGCAACTTTAATAATTTTAGCTCTTGGATCAAAATTTTTATAAACTCTGTGGCCAAAACCCATAAGTCTAAATGGGTCAGACTTGTCTTTAGCTTTAGACATAAATTTCTTCGTATCTCCACCATCTTCATTTATTGCTTCAAGCATTTCTATTACAGCTTGATTAGCTCCTCCATGTAACCTACCCCATAAAGCTGATATTCCAGCAGAAACAGATGCAAATAATCCTGCGTAAGATGAGCCAACTATTCTAACAGTAGAAGTAGAACAATTTTGTTCATGATCAGCATGTAAAATCAATAATTTATTTAATGCATTAACCACAGTTTCATTTTGAACATATTCTTTATTTGGACGTTGAAACATCATTTTAGCAATGTTTTCAACATAACCTAAAGAAGTGTCTCCATACTCTAGGGGCAAACCTTTTCTTCTTCTGTATACCCATGCTGCTAAAACGGGAATTTTAGCCAATACATTTAGAATTGCATCATACATGTCGTCCTCATCATTTATATCAACTGCAGAAGGATCAAAAGCTACTAATCCACTTGTTAAAGAAGAAAGAATACCCATAGGATGAGCAGATTTTGGAAAACTATTTAATATGATCCTTAAGTCTTCATCAATTATTGATCTTTCTTTTATATCATCAGAAAATTTTGTTAATTGTTTCTTAGTAGGCAATTCACCAAATATTAACAAGTATGCAACCTCTAAAAAATCTGCTTTATTTGCTAATTCTTCAATTGAATAACCTCTATATCTTAAAATACCCTTTTCACCATCTAAAAAAGTAATAGCACTTTGGCAAGAACCTGTGTTTTTAAACCCTGCATCAAGTGTAATTAAATTAGCATTCGATCTTAGTTTACTAATATCTAAAGCAACTTCATTCTCAGATCCAGTTATTAAATCAAGATCATGAGTTTTATTATTAATACTAACAGTTGCTTTGTTTTTCATTACTTACACTAATTTATATTTAATATAACTATTAAAAATTAACATTAAAAGCTTCTTTTTTAGGATAGTATGCTTTCTCTCCTAACTCTTCTTCAATTCTTAATAATTGATTATATTTTGCAATTCTATCACTCCTTGATGCTGAACCGGTTTTAATTTGCCCTGTAGATAATCCTACTGCTAAGTCAGCGATAGTATTATCTTCTGTTTCACCAGACCTATGAGACATTACGCTTGTGAAGCCCGCGTTATGAGCCATTTTTACAGCTTTAATTGTCTCAGTAAGGGTTCCAATCTGATTAACTTTTATTAGAATAGAATTGGCGATATTGTTTTCTATACCATTACTTAATCTTTCGACGTTAGTAACAAAAAGATCATCTCCAACTATTTGAACTCTTTCTCCACAAATTTTAGTTAAATGTGCCCAACCATCCCAATCATTTTCATCCATTCCATCTTCAATAGAAATAATTGGATATTTGGATGAAAGTTCAGCTAAATATTCAGCTTGTTGTTTTGAATTTAAAACTTTCCCATCGTTTCCTTCAAAAATTGAATAATCATACACACCATTTTCATAAAACTCAGATGAAGCACAATCCAAAGCTATCATAACTTGTGTTCCAGCTTTATACCCAGCCATACCAATAGCATTAATAATTGTATTTAATGCGTCTTCAGTACCTTCCAGTTTTGGAGCAAATCCACCTTCGTCACCTACAGAAGTTGTCAATCCTCTATCGGAAAGAATCTTTTTTAGATTATGAAAAATTTCTGAACCAATTTGCATCGCATGTGTAAAGCTTTCAGCTTCAACAGGCATAATCATGAATTCTTGAAAAGCTATGGGTGCATCCGAATGTGAACCTCCATTTATAATATTCATCATTGGAACAGGAAGAGTAGTGCTTTTATTACTTGAAATATAACTATGTAAGGAAATACCTTTAGTATTACTAGCCGCTTTTGCTAAAGCTAAAGAAACACCAAGTATGGCGTTAGCTCCTAAGTTAGCTTTATTATGAGTGCCATCAATTTTAATCATTAAACTATCAATGGATTCTTGATCGAAAACAGATAATCCTATAATTTCCTTAGAAATAATATTGTTAACATTAGAAACAGCCTTTAAAACACCTTTACCCATGTAGTTATTCCCTCCGTCTCTTAATTCTACTGCTTCATGTTCTCCAGTGGAAGCACCAGAGGGAACAGCTGCTCTGCCTAAGACGCCATCTTCAGTAATAATATCTACCTCAACAGTTGGGTTTCCTCTAGAATCAAAAATTTGTCTAGCTTTAACTTTAATTATTTTACTCATTAATATTAGATTTTATTAAATCAATAAATTGATCAAAAAGATAATTTGAATCGTGAGGACCGGGACTAGCCTCAGGATGATATTGAACAGAAAAACAGTTCTTATTTTTTATACTTATACCTGCAATAGTATTATCATTTAAATGTAAATGTGTTATTTCTACATTTTTATTTTGTTCTGCTTCAATTTTATTTATTGCAAAACCATGATTTTGAGAAGTTATTTCACCTTTACCTGTGTTTAAATTAATTACGGGGTGATTAATTCCTCTATGTCCATTGTGCATTTTATACGTAGAAATTCCATTTGCAAGAGCAATTACTTGATGTCCTAGACAAATTCCAAATAATGGCTTGTTTAGACTTAAAACTTCTTTAGCTAGATTTATGGCTGATGATAATGGTTCTGGATCTCCAGGGCCATTTGAAATAAAATATCCATCAGGGTTCCAACTTGATAAATCCTTTATGGAGGAATCATAAGGAAACACTTTGATATATGCACCTCTTTTCGATAAATTTCTTAAAATATTTAATTTTATTCCAAGATCTAAAGCTGCTATTTTAATATTTGAATCGGGATCTCCAAAAAAATAAGGTTCCTTAGTTGAAACTTTGGAAGCTAATTCAAGTCCCTTCATTGAAGGAGTTTTTGATAAATCTAATTTTAAAGAATCAATAGAATTAATATCAGTAGAAATCACTGCATTCATGGCTCCATAATCACGAATATGTGAAACTAAGGCTCTTGTATCTACATCCGAAATAGCTACGATATTATGTTCAACAAATAAATTCTGTAAAGAATTATTAGCAGCCGGTCTTGAAAAATTATTATTAAAATTTTTACAAATTAAACCAGCAATTTTGGGTGAATTAGATTCTATATCTAAATCACTAACTCCATAATTTCCAATATGTGCATTAGTAGTTACCATTAGCTGACCATAATATGAGGGGTCAGTAAAAATTTCTTGATAACCAGTCATCCCTGTGTTAAAACACAATTCTCCAAAAGCTGAACCTTTAACTCCAAGTGCTTTACCAAAAAAAACAGTGCCATCATCAAGAAGAATAAATGCTTTTTCTAATTTTTTATTGTTTTTCATGGTTTTCAAAAATAATACAAAAAAAGAGATAAACAGAATGTTTATCCCTTATAATTGATAAAAATTATAAATAATATAATTTTTTTATGAATCAGTTTCTTTTTTATCAGATTCTAATTGATTTGTTTCATTATTTTTAATTTCATGAGTTGATTCTTCAACACCCGGAGCCGCTGATTCTTCAACAACTGGAGCCGCTGATTCTTCAACAACTGAAGCAGCTGATTCTTCAACAACCGGAGCAGCTGATTCTTCAACAACCGGAGCCGCTGATTCTTCAACAACTGGAGCTGGTGACTCTTCAACAATAACATTAGATTTTTTAGAAGACTTTTTTCTCCTTCTAGTTTTCTTAGCAGAATCCGTTCCAGAATTATAAATAGTATTATAATCAACTAATTCAATCATTGCCATACTAGCATTGTCACCAAGTCTATTTCCTAGTTTAATAATTCTAGTATAACCACCTGGTCTATCACCAATTTTTACAGAAATATCTCTAAATAATTCAGTAACAGCATACTTGTTTTTTAAATAACTAAAAACGATTCTTCTATTGTGAGTTGAATCAGATTTTGATTTAGTAATCAAAGGTTCTATATATTTTTTTAAAGCTTTAGCTTTAGCAACTGTAGTATTAATAGATTTATGTTCAATCAAGGAACAAGCCATGTTAGCTAACATGTATTTTCTATGAGGAGTTTTTCTTCCTAAATGTGCTATCTTTTTTCCGTGTCTCATAATATTTAATTATTCTTTGTCTAATTTATATTTAGACAAATCCATTCCGAAATTAAGGCCTTTAACAATAACCAATTCTTCTAATTCTGTAAGTGATTTTTTTCCAAAGTTTCTAAATTTCATTAAGTCACTTTTGTTGAATGATACTAAGTCTCCTAAAGTATCAACTTCAGCAGCTTTTAAACAGTTTAAAGCTCTAACGGAAAGATCCATGTCAATTAATCTAGTCTTTAAAAGCTGTCTCATATGTAAAGATTCCTCATCATAAGTTTCAGTTTGAGCAATCTCATCAGCCTCAAGAGTAATTCTTTCATCAGAAAATAACATAAAGTGGTGAATTAAAGTTTTCGCTCCTTCTGTCAAAGCATCTTTTGGATGAATTGAGCCATCTGTTATAATTTCAAAGATTAATTTTTCGTAATCAGTTTTTTGCTCTACCCTGAAATTTTCAATTGTGTACTTCACATTTTTAATTGGAGTGAAAATAGAATCCATAAAAATAGTTCCTATTGGAGCTCCAACCTTTTTATTTTCTTCAGCAGGCACATATCCTCTACCTTTTTCAATAGTAAGTTCTAAATTAAAACTTACATTTTTTTCTAGGTTACAAATAACTAAATCCGGATTTAAGACCTGAAAGCCTGAAATATATTTTTGTAAATCACCAGCTAAGATTTGTTCTTGACCTAATATAGAAACAGTTACGTTTTCATTCTCAACAGTATCAATTTGTCTTTTTAAACAAACTTGTTTTAAGTTTAGAATTATTTCTGTAACATCTTCAACAATTCCTGGAAGAGATGAAAATTCATGATCAATATTTTCTATTTTTACAGATGTAAAAGCAAAGCCTTCAAGAGAAGATAACAAAACTCTTCTCAAAGCGTTACCTACAGTCAAACCATATCCTGGTTCTAGAGGTCTAAATTCGAATTTACCTTCGAATTCAGATGAATCAATCATTATAACTTTGTCTGGTTTTTGAAAATTAAATACTGGCATAATTAAAATGTTTTTTTATTTCGAATATAATTCGACGATTAATTGTTCTTTAATGTTTTCTGGAATTTGTGTTCTTTCTGGAATGGAAACAAAAGCACCTTCCATTCTATCACTATTCCATGACATCCATTCGTACACAGATGAATTATTAGATAATGCATTTTCTATTGAAGAAATAGTTTTTGATTTTTCACGAACGCCTATAACTTCTCCGGCTTTTATTGTTCTGGATGGAATATTACAAAGTACTCCATCTACAGTTATGTGTCTGTGGCTAACTAATTGTCTAGCTGCACTTCTTGAAGATGCAATTCCTAGTCTATACACAATATTGTCTAATCTAGACTCACACAATTGAAGTAAAACTTCACCTGTTACTCCTTTACTTTGATTTGCCTTTTTAAATAAGTTTCTAAACTGACGTTCAAGGATACCATAAGTATATTTAGCTTTTTGTTTTTCCATCAACTGAATAGCGTATTCAGACTTTTTTCCACGTCTTCTATTGTTTCCGTGTTGTCCTGGAGGATAATTTTTCTTTTCAAAAGACTTGTCTTCTCCGAAAATTGGTTCTCCAAATTTTCTTGCAATTTTGGTTTTAGGACCGGTATATCTTGCCATATTATTGTTTTTTTAATTTTTGTGAATTAAGGTCTGTCCTTCGACAAAAATGTATTATTAATATTATTTTTAAACTCTTCTTCTTTTAGGTGGTCTACACCCATTATGCGGCATTGGAGTTACATCATATATTTCTGTAACTTCAATTCCATTGTTATGTATAGTTCTAATTGCAGATTCTCTACCATTTCCAGGACCTTTTACATAAACCTTAGCTTTTCTCATTCCTGCATCGTGAGCAACCTTAACAGCTTCTTCAGCAGCTAATTGAGCTGCATAAGGAGTGTTTTTCTTAGAACCTCTAAAGCCCATTTTACCTGCAGAGGACCAAGAGATAACTTCACCTTTCTTATTAGTTAATGAAATAATAATATTATTAAATGAAGCATTAATATGAGCTTCACCAAACGAGTCAACTATTACTTTTCTTTTTTTGGATACTGATTTAGCCATAATAAATATTATTTAGTTACTTTCTTTTTATTTGCAACTGTTTTTCTTTTACCTTTTCTTGTTCTTGAATTATTTTTAGTTCTTTGTCCTCTAAGGGGTAAACCAGATCTATGTCTAATTCCTCTGTAACAACCAATATCCATTAATCTTTTGATATTGATTTGATTTTCAGATCTGAGCTCTCCCTCAATTTTAAAGCTACCTACAGCTTCTCTAACTTTAGCAGTATCGTCATCGTTCCAATCAGAAACTTTTTTGTCTTCACTAACTTTAGCTGATTCTAAAATTTTCTTAGCTCTAGATTTTCCTATACCAAATATATAGGTTAAAGCTATTACTCCACGTTTTTGTTTGGGTATATCTACCCCTGAAATTCTTGCCATAATTTATCCTTGTCTTTGTTTGAATCTAGGATTCTTTTTATTAATCACATAAAGTCTCCCCTTTCTTCTTACAATTTTGCATTCGGGACTTCTTTTTTTTACTGATGCTCTAACTTTCATAATTTATTGTCTATATGTTATTCTAGCTTTAGTTAAATCGTAAGGACTCATTTCTAATTTAACCTTATCACCAGGTAATAATTTTATATAATGCATTCTCATTTTACCAGAAATATGCGCAGTAACAACATGACCATTTTGTAACTCAACCCTAAACATTGCGTTAGAAAGAGCTTCTATAATAGTACCATCTTGTTCTATAGCTGCTTGTTTTGCCATATTATCCTAATTTTCTTTTTTTACCAGTTTTCATTAAACCATCATAATGTCTATTTAATAAATAGGCATTAATTTGTTGAATTGTATCAATAGCAACTCCAACCATAATCAGGAGGGAAGTACCACCATAAAATAAAGCCCAACCTTGTTGCATACCCATAATCTGAACAATGATAGCAGGTAATACTGAAACAGCTGCTAAAAACAATGAGCCAGGGAATGTTATTAAAGACATTATTTTATCTAAAAATTCAGATGTTTCACCTCCAGGTCTTATTCCAGGAACAAAACCACCACTTCTTTTTAAATCATCAGACATTTTATTTGTAGGAACCGTAATAGCTGTATAAAAATATGTAAATACAATAATTAAAAATCCAAATAAAATATTATACCACAAACCAAACATATCTGAGAAAGAAGTTTGAAGCCATTGCCCAAAACTTGAATCACCAAATAACTGACCTACATATGCAGGTGCAAACATTATTGCTTGAGCAAAAATAATTGGCATAACACCTGAAGCATTTAATCTTAAAGGAATATATTGTCTTGAACTTGCTTGATTTTTATCAAATCCACCCGAAGCAGTTCTTCTAGCGTATTGTACTGGAACTTGTCTAACTGCCTTAACCAATAGGACACAAAGTGCAATCACAACTATCCAAATAACCAGTTCAATTAAAATTGTAATGGCTCCTCCGTTACTTTGGGTAACTCTAGATGTAAATTCTTGAAAGAATGCTTGAGGAAGAGAAGCAATAATACCTACAGTAATAAGTAAAGATATACCATTACCGATACCTTTATCGGTAATTTTCTCACCTAACCACATTGCGAATACACAACCAGTAACTAGTATAACAACAGAGGAAAAAACAAAAACAGGAGTCTTTCCAAGTATAAAAGCGGTTTCTGGAACTCCAAGAGCACCAAGACTATATAAATATGCAGGAGCTTGAACAACACAAATTAGTATGGTAAGCCATCTAGTAATTTGGTTAATAGTTTTTCTACCACTTTCGCCTTCCTTTTGAAGTTTTTGTAGATATGGTACCGCAATACCCATTAATTGTACAACAATAGATGCGGAGATATATGGCATAATTCCAAGTGCAAAAACAGATGCATTAGCAAAGGCTCCACCTGTAAAAGCATTTAATATACCTAATAATCCACCACCTTGTGTTCTACTTGATAGTTCAGCTAATTGGACAGAATCGATGCCTGGAAGAACTACTTGAGCTCCTAATCTATAGATAGCTAAGAAAAATAGAGTAATAAAAATTCTATTTTTTAGCTCTTCGATTTTCCAGATATTTTTTAATGTTTCAAAAAAACTGTACATAATAATTATAAAGTTATTGCTTCTCCTCCACTCTTTTCTATTTGTGCTACAGCACTTTTAGAAAATTTGTGAGCTGTTATTTTAATAGATGAACTAATTTTTCCTGAACCTAAAACTTTAACTAAATCATTTTTGTTAGCTAAACCGTTATCAATAAAACTTTGAATATCCATTGAATTTTTAACCTTTTTGTTATCAATTAATAATTGAATAGCTTCAAGATTAACAGGCTGGTATTCTACTCTGTTAATATTATTAAATCCAAACTTAGGAACTCTTCTTTGTAATGGCATTTGACCACCCTCAAAACCTAATTTTCTAGAATAACCGGATCTTGACTTAGCACCTTTATGTCCTCTTGTCGCAGTACCACCTTTTCCAGAACCTTGGCCTCTACCAACTCTCTTTTTAGATGTGTGTATGGACCCTTCTTTTGGTTTTAAATTATTTAAATTCATACTTTTTTATTTAATGATAGAAACTAAATGTTTAACCTTGTTTACCATTCCAATGATATTAGGAGTATCCTCATGTTCAACAACTTGACCAATTTTCTTTAATCCTAATGCCAAAAGAGTTTTTTTCTGATCTCCAGGTCTTTTGATTTCACTTCTAACTTTTTTTATTTTAATTTTTGCCATAATTATCCGTTAAAAACTTTTTCTAATGAAACTCCTCTTTCTTGAGCAACAGTATTTGCATTCCTAAGTCTAAGTAATGCATCAAAAGTTGCTTTCACAACATTGTGAGGATTAGACGATCCTTGAGATTTAGAAAGAACATCTTGAACGCCTAAAGATTCTAATACTGCTCTAACCGCTCCTCCAGCAATAACTCCAGTACCTTGGGATGCAGGTTTTATAAAAACCTTTGCCCCTCCATGTTTACCTTTTTGTTCATGCGGAAGAGTTGAATTATGCAAAGCTATTCTTACTAAATTCTTTTTAGCATCTTCTACAGCTTTAGCAATTGAAGTGGCAACATCTTTTGATTTTCCTAAACCATGGCCAACAACTCCGTTTTCATCACCAACAACTACAATAGCAGTAAAACCAAATGCTCTACCACCTTTAGTTACTTTAGTAACACGTTGTATACTTACTAGACGATCTTTAAGATCTAATCCACCAGGTTTAACAAACTCGTTTTTATTATTTTTCATAAATTAAAATTTAAGTCCAGCTTCTCTGGCTCCTTCTGCTAATGATTTAACTCTACCGTGATATAAGTACCCACTTCTATCAAAACCTATTTTTTCAATACCAGCCTTTAAAGCTTTAGAACCAATTGAAACTCCAACCATTTTGGATAATTCAATTTTAGTTTTAGTACTATCAGCAATATCTTTATCTCGTGAGGATGCTGAAGCTAAAGTTTTACCGTTAACATCATCAACTATTTGAGCATAGATTTCTTTATTACTTCTAAATACTGACAATCTTGGTCTACTTTCACTGCCATAGACATGCTGTCTTATTCTTTTTTTTATTTTCTTTCTCTTTTCAACTTTTGACAAACTCATTTTCTATAAATTTATGCAGATTTACCTGCTTTTCTACGTATTTGCTCTCCAACATATTTAACTCCTTTTCCTTTGTATGGTTCTGGCTTTCTAAAACCTCTAATCTTTGAGGCAATAGAACCTAAAAGCTGTTTATCTAAAGAAGTCAATTTAATAATAGGATTTTTACCCTTTTCTGAAACAGTTTCAACCTTTACTTCAGTTGGAATTTGAAATACAATATTGTGAGAAAACCCTAATGCTAATTCAAGTTTTTGTCCTTGATTAGAAGCTCTATAACCTACACCAACTAATTCCAATTCTTTTATCCAACCTTTTGAAACTCCTTCAACCATATTAGAAAAAAGTGCTCTATACAAACCATGTTTTGCTTTGATTGGTTTAGAATCATTAATTCTTTTTATTATTAATTGATTTTCAACTTGTTCAATAGTTATCGAATCATAAGTCTGAGAAAGTTCTCCCAATTTTCCCTTTACTATTATGGAATTTGGTTGAATCTCAACAGAGACACCTTCTGGAATTGATATTGGATTATTTCCTACTCTTGACATTTTATAAATTTTTAATGTACGTAACAAAGAATTTCTCCCCCTACGTTAGATTGTTTTGCTTTTTTTCCAGTCATCAGGCCCTTGGAAGTAGAAACAATTGCTATTCCTAAGCCATTTAAAACTCTTGGTAAACTAATTGAATCTGAATATTTTCTTAAACCAGGCTTACTGATTCTTTCTAATTTTTTTATTACTGGCTCTTTTGAATAAGAATTATATTTTAAAGCAATTTTGATACTACCTTGAGTAGTGTCATCCTCAAACTTATAGCTTAAAATATAGCCTTGATCAAACAATATTTTTGTAATTTCTTTTTTAACATTGGAAGCAGGAATAGAAACAACTTTGTGGCCAGCACTATTAGCATTTCTGATTCTAGTTAAATAATCTGCAATTGGATCTGTATTCATTTTTATATTTATTTACCAGCTAGCTTTTCTAACTCCTGGGATTAAACCTTTATTTGCCATTTCTCTGAATAAAACTCTAGAAATACCAAATTGTCTCATGTAACCTTTTGGTCTTCCTGTAAGCTTACATCTATTATGGGCTCTAACAGGAGATGAGTTTTTTGGTAACTTTTGAAGTCCTTCAAAATCACCAGCTTCTTTTAAAGCTTTTCTCTTGTCAGCATACTTAGCACATAATTTTGCTCTTTTGACCTCACGGGCCTTCATTGATTCTTTAGCCATAATTAATTCTTTTTAAAAGGTAAACCTAGTTCAGTTAGTAATGATTTAGCTTCTTTATCTGTTTTAGCACTAGTTACAAATGTTATATCCATACCAGAAATTTTATTTACTTTATCAATATCAATCTCTGGAAAAATAATTTGTTCAGTAACTCCTAAGTTATAATTTCCTCTTCCGTCAAAGCCAGAAGCTTTAATACCTTGGAAATCTCTAACTCTTGGTAGAGCAGAAGTAATCAATCTATCTAAAAATTCATACATTCTTTCAGCTCTTAAAGTTACTTTAGCTCCAATTGGCATTCCCTTTCTTAATTTGAAAGTAGCAACATCTTTTTTAGATAATGTTGAAATTGCTTTTTGACCAGAAATAGTTGATAATTCATCTATCGCGTGATCAATTAATTTTTTATCTGCAACTGCACCACCAACTCCTTTACTTATAACAATTTTTTTAAGTTGTGGTACCATCATTACATTACTGTAAGAATATTCTTCTTTTAAAGAAGATATAATTCTTTCATTAAATTCTTTTTTTAATCTAGGTTGGTAATTCATAATTAAATTATTTCATCAGATTTTAATGCAACTCTATTTTTTTTTCCATCAGTTGTCTTGTATCCAACTCTTGTTGTTTCACCCTTTGATGTAAGTAGTGAAAGGTTAGAGATATGTATTGGAGCTTCTTGCTCAGTAATACCACCCTTTGGATTCTGAGAACTAGGTTTATTATGTTTTTTAACCATATTAACCCCCTCGACAATTGCTAAGTTTTTAGATCGTAATAATTTCACAATTTTACCTTCAGAACCTTTATGGTCTCCAGCTAAAACTCTTACTTGATCTCCCGTTTTTACTTTAATTTTAATCATAATTATAAAACTTCAGGTGCTAGTGAAACTATTTTCATAAATTTTTTATCTCTAAGTTCTCTTGCTACTGGTCCGAAAACACGAGTTCCTCTCATTTCTCCTGCAGCATCTAATAAGACACATGCATTATCGTCAAACCTAATGTATGAACCATCTTTTCTTCTAACTTCTTTTTTTGTTCTTACTACTACAGCAGTTGAAACTTGTCCTTTTTTAACTGTACCGTTTGGGGTTGAATGTTTTACAGTGATAACTATTTTGTCACCAACAGAAGCATACCTTCTTTTTGTTCCACCAAGTACTCTAATAGTTAGTACTTCTTTCGCACCAGTATTATCAGCTACAGTTAATCTTGATTCTTGTTGTACCATTATTTAGCTCTTTCTAAAATTTGAACAAGTCTCCAGCATTTTGATTTGCTAAGGGGTCTTGTTTCCATTATTTTTACAGTATCTCCTATATTACATTCGTTTTCTTGATCGTGTGCAACATATTTTTTAGTCTTTAAAACGAATTTTCCATACATTGGATGCTTTACCTTGTTAACTTCAGCGACAACAATAGATTTTTCCATTTTGTTACTAGTAACAATTCCAATTCTTTCTTTTCTTAGGTTTCTTGTTTCCATTTATAAAAGTTTTATTCTTGAATTGACCTTGCAGTTAATTCTGTATTTATACGCGCAATAGTTCTTCTCAAATTCTTTATTTGCATAGGATTTTCAATAGGTGAAATGGCGTGAGTCATTTTAAGTTCAGAAAGTTCTTTCTGAAATGAAAGTAGTTTTTCACTTAACTCATCTATCGATAATTCTTTAACTTCTTTTTGTTTCATTTTTTCAATTTATGCTTGATAATCTCTTGCAATTATAAATTTTGTTTTAACAGGAAGCTTTTGTGCAGCCAACCTTAATGCTTCTTTTGCAACATCAATTGGGACACCAGAAACTTCAAACATTATTCTACCAGGCTTAACAACAGCTACGAAATACTCAGGAGCACCTTTACCTTTACCCATCCTAACTTCTAGAGGTTTTTTAGTAATAGGCTTATCTGGGAAAATCTTAATCCATAGTTGACCTTCACGTTTCATATATCTTGTAGCAGCTACACGAGCAGCTTCAATTTGTCTTGATGTTAAAAAACTTGCATCGACAGACTTGATTCCAAACATACCGTTTGAAAGGACATGTCCTCTTTGTGAAAGACCCTTCATGCGGCCTTTCTGCATTTTTCTAAATTTTGTTCTTTTTGGTGATAACATTTATACTATATATTTAATTATCTTCTTCTTTGTTTTCTTCCTTTATTTCCGCCTTTTGATTTTGATGAACTTAAACTTAAACCAACAAGGGGAGATAATTCTCTTTTTCCATACACTTCACCTTTCATAATCCAAACCTTTATACCTAATTTACCATAAGTAGTTTGAGCTTCAACTAAAGCATAATCAATATCAGCTCTAAAAGTTGATAACGGAATTCTACCTTCTTTGTAAGATTCTGAACGAGCCATTTCAGCTCCATTTAAACGACCAGAAATTTGAACTTTAATCCCTTCTGCATTCATTCTAATTGAGGCAGCAATTGCCATTTTAATTGCTCTACGGTAAGAAATTCTACTTTCAATTTGTCTAGCAATACTTGATCCAACTAATTGAGCTTCAAGCTCAGGTCTTTTAATTTCTATAATATTTAATTGAACTTCTTTTCCAGAAAGTTTTTTAAGTTCTTCTTTAAGCTTATCAACTTCTTGACCCGCTTTACCGATAATAATTCCAGGTCTAGCAGTTGTTATAGTTAACGTAACAAGTTTTAATGTTCTTTCAATAATAACTCTAGAAACACTAGCCTTTGATAATCTAGCAAATACATATTTTCTTAACTTGTGATCTTCTGCAAGTTTATCTCCATAGTCATCTCCACCATACCAATTAGATTCCCATCCTCTAATGATACCTAATCTATTGCCTATTGGATTTGTTTTTTGTCCCATATTAACTTTCTATTGAATTTTGTGAACCTAAAATTAATGTAACGTGATTTGAACGTTTTCTTATTCGGTGTGCTCTACCTTGAGGAGCAGGTCTTAATCTTTTTAACATACCAGCGCTATCAACTCTAATTTCTTTTATAAATAAATTAGCTTGCTCAACATCGGCATCTTCATTTTTAGATTGCCAATTTGAAATAGCAGACATAAGAAGTTTTTCAAGTCTGTTAGAAGCTTCTTTTTGGCTAAATTTTAAAATAGTTAAAGCCATATCAACTTTTTTTCCTCTTACTGAATCAGCAACAATTCTCATCTTTCTCGGAGAAGTTGGGCAGTTATTAAGTTTTGCAAAAGCAATTTGCTTTTTTGCTTCCTTAATTTTTTCAGCGCTTTGTCTTTTTCTTAATCCCATTGCAAATTAAATTATTTCTTTCCTTTATTTTTTGCTCCAGCATGACCACGGAAAGAGCGAGTTGGAGAAAATTCTCCTAGTTTGTGACCAACCATGTTTTCCGTTATATAAACAGGAACAAATTGACGACCATTATGTACAGCAATTGTTTGACCTACAAAATCAGGAATTATCATTGAAGCTCTTGACCAAGTCTTAACAACTGCTTTTTTCTTTGAATCCAAATTACTTTGAACTTTTTTTATCAAACTATAATGGACATAAGGTCCTTTCTTTAGTGAACGTGCCATTTATTTCTTTTTTCTTTCTATTATATATTTATTACTAGCCTTCTTCTTATCTCTTGTTCTAAATCCTTTAGCTGGAATTCCGTTCTTAGATCTTGGATGACCACCAGAAGCTCTTCCTTCACCACCACCCATTGGATGATCAACAGGATTCATAGCTACCGGACGAGTTCTAGGTCTTCTACCTAACCAGCGCTTTGAGCCAGCTTTTCCAAAAACAGTCAATTGATGATCGGAATTTGATACTGAACCAATAGTAGCGTAACATGAGGATAAAATTAATCTTGTTTCACCAGATGGCATTTTAACTGTAACAAACTTACCATCCTTGGCCATAAGTTGAGCAAACGAACCTGCACTTCGAGCAATTGCAGCTCCTTTACCAGGTCTCATTTCAATACAAGAAATTATCGTACCTAATGGAATGTCAGAAAGTGGCATACAATTTCCAATGTCTGGAGATTTATTTGAACCAGAAACAATTTTATCACCAACTTTTAATCCTTTTAAAGCTACAATGTATCTTTTTTCGTTATCATCGAACTTTGTTAATGCAATAAAGGCTGATCTATTGGGATCATATTCGATTGACATGACTTCTGAAATATCATCAAATCTATTTCTCTTAAAATCAATGATTCTGTATCTTTTCTTATGACCACCACCTATGTATCTCATAGTCATTTTTCCTTGACTATTTCTTCCACCAGAACGCTTTTTAGGAGCAAGTAAGCTTTTTTCAGGCTTATCCGTTGTAATAGCATCGAATCCATTAACAACTCTTCCTCTTTGTCCAGGTGTGATCGGCTTTAGCGCTTTAACTGACATTATTAATTATTTTTAAAGTTTATTATAAAAATCTATTGTATCTCCTTCTGAAATCTGTACTACAGCTTTTTTTGTAGTGACTGATTTTCCTCTTTGTATACCTGTTTTAGTATATCTCGTTTTTCTTTCTGCACCATATCTCATGGTTCTTACCTTATCGACAGAAACACCATAAGTTTCTTCAACTGCTTTTTTAATTTGAACTTTATTAGCATTAGTATCAACTAAAAAAGTAAATCTATTTTTAAGCTCACTATCAGCAGTAGCTTTTTCTGTAATAACTGGTTTAAGTAAAATATTCATACTAACTTAAATTTGATTCAATTTGTTCTAAAGAGCTTTCTAAAAAAACTAAATGTTGAGCATTCATAATACTGTAAGTACTGATTTCCGAATTAGTAACTACACTACTACGTTCTAAATTTCTTGCCGATAAATAAACATTCTTATTAACTCCACCTAAAACAAACAAGGCTTTCTTGTCATTTAAGCCAAGTGCATTAATAACATCACTAAATGATTTCGTTTTTGGAGTATCAAAATCAAAATCTTCTACAACAGAAATAGCTTTCGCTTTTAATTTTAAACTTAAAGCAGATCTTCTAGCTAACCTCTTAACGTTTTTATTAAGTTTTTGAGAATACGATCTTACTCTAGGTCCAAAAATAGTACCTCCACCTCTAAAAAGTGGATTTTTTATACTACCAGCTCTAGCAGTACCAGTACCTTTTTGTTTTTTAATTTTTCTTGTACTACCTGTGATTTCAGCTCTTTCTTTAGTCTTATTAGTACCTTGACGATTATTAGCTAAAAATCTTTTAACATCAAGATAAACAGCATGATCGTTAGGAGTAACTTCAAAAATAGATTTTGAGAGTTCAACTGATCTTCCAGTTTCTTTACCTTTTATATTTAATACAGATAGTTTCATTATTTTCTAATTATTACATAAGAGTTTTTATGTCCAGGAACACATCCTTTCAAAACGAGTAGATTCTTATCAGAAACTACCTTTAAAACCTTAAGATTTTGTACTGTAATTTTTTCATTACCCATTCTACCTGCCATTCTCATTCCCTTAAATACTCTAGCAGGGTAAGAAGCAGCACCAATAGAACCAGGAGCTCTTAATCTGTTGTGTTGACCGTGAGTTGCTTGACCAACACCAGCAAAACCATGTCTTTTAACAACACCTTGAAAACCTTTTCCTTTAGAATTTCCGGAGACATCAACAAACTCTCCTTCTGTAAAATGATCAACAGAAACTGAATCTCCAAGATTTAATTCTTCGTCAAAGTTTTGAAATTCAACTAATTTATATTTAGCAGAAGATTTAGATTTTGAAAAATGACCAGCTTCAGCTTTATTCGATTGTTTATCACTTTTGTCATTAAAACCTAACTGGACTGCTGAATAACCATCAACCTCATTAGATTTAATTTGAGTAACAACACAAGGACCAGCTTCAATGACTGTACAAGGAATATTTTTCCCTTTTTCATCAAATATGCTAGTCATTCCTATTTTTTTTCCTATCAACCCGGACATTAGTTATATATTTTTAAATTAAACTTTAATTTCAACTTCAACTCCACTTGGAAGTTCTAACTTCATTAAAGCGTCTATTGTTTTAGATGAAGAACTGTATATATCCAACAATCTTTTATAAGAAGATAATTGAAATTGTTCTCTTGATTTTTTATTTACGTGGGGTGATCTTAACACAGTAAATATTTTTTTGTGTGTAGGTAATGGAATCGGTCCAGTTACAATAGCCCCAGTAGTCTTTACAGTCTTTACGATCTTCTCAGCAGACTTATCAACCAAATTGAAGTCGTATGATTTTAATTTTATTCTAATTTTTTGACTCATTATATTGGTATTATTCGTTATCTCCTTTAATTGCTTTTATAACCTCAGCAGAAACATTTGCAGGGGTTGCAGCGTAATGATCAAATTCCATTGTTGATGTAGCACGACCAGAACTCAAAGTTCTAAGCGCAGTAACATATCCAAACATTTCTGAAAGTGGAACATTAGCTTTTACAACTTTCGAACCAGCTCTATCGTCCATGTTATTAACCTGACCTCTTCTTCTATTTAAATCTCCAACAACATCACCCATATTTTCTTCAGGAGTTAAAACTTCCAATTTCATAATTGGCTCCATAATTACAGATTTAGCAGATTTAGCAGCACTCTTATAACCAATTTTTGCAGCTAATTCAAAAGAAAGTGAATCCGAATCAACAGCGTGAAAAGATCCATCATTTAATGTTACTTTCATGGCGTCCATCTCAAATCCAGCTAAAGGACCGTTCTTCATAGCCTCTTTAAAACCTTTTTCAACAGATGGAATAAATTCCCTAGGAATATTACCACCCTTAATTTTGTTAATGAATTCTAAACCAGTTTTACCTTCTTCTGCAGGTTCCATTGTAAAAGAAATATCAGCAAACTTACCTCTACCACCAGATTGTTTTTTATAAATCTCTCTATGGTCAGCAAGAGCTGTAATTGCTTCCTTATATTCAACTTGAGGTTGACCTTGATTAACCTCAACTTTAAATTCTCTTCTTAATCTATCTACAAGAATATCTAAGTGAAGTTCACCCATTCCTGAAATAATTGTTTGTCCAGAAGCTTCATCAGTTTTAACTTGAAAAGTAGGATCTTCTTCGGCTAATTTACCAAGTGCCATACCTAACTTATCTACATCGGCTTTAGTTTTTGGCTCAACCGCTATACCAATAACTGGATCTGGAAAATCCATACTCTCTAAAATGATAGGATGTTTCTCAGAAGTTAATGTATCACCTGTTTTTATATCTTTAAAACCAACAGCAGCACCAATATCTCCAGCCTCAATAAAAGGGATAGAGTTTTGTTTATCGGCATGCATCTGGAAAATTCTTGAAATTCTTTCCTTATTACCAGATCTATTATTTAGTATGTAAGAACCTGCATCTAATCTTCCTGAGTAAACTCTAAAAAATGCAAGACGTCCAACAAAAGGATCAGTTGCAATCTTAAAAGCTAAAGCAGAAAATGGTTCAGTAACTGAGGGTTTTCTTTCAATCTCTATATCTTTATCTGGATCTGTACCAACAATCGCATCTTTATCCAAAGGAGAAGGCAAATATCTACAAACAGCGTCTAAAAGAAATTGAACTCCCTTGTTTTTGAATGCAGAACCACAAATCATTGGAATAATACTCATGTCTTGTGTAGCTTTTCTCAAGGCTTCATGAACTTCTTCTTCTGAAATAGAATCTGGATCTTCAAAAAACTTTTCTAATAAAGCATCATCATATTCAGCAACTGCTTCTATTAAATTAGCTCTATATTCATCAACTTCATTCTTCATGTCTTCAGGAATGTCAACAACATCAAATGTTGCACCCATCTTATCTTCATGCCAAACAATGGCTTGATTTTTTACTAAATCAACAATTCCTTTAAAATTATCTTCTTCACCAATAGGAAGAACAATAGGAACTGCGTTGGATTTTAACATAGTTTTGATTTGCTTACAAACATTTAAGAAATCAGAACCTTGTCTATCCATTTTATTAACAAAGCCCATTCTTGGAACTTTATAATTATCAGCTAATCTCCAATTTGTTTCAGATTGAGGCTCAACACCATCAACAGCACTGAATAAAAAAACTAAACCATCTAAAACTCTTAGAGATCTGTTAACTTCAACAGTAAAATCAACGTGACCCGGTGTATCAATTATATTAAAGTGATAAGGTTTTGATTCTGTAATTTTTTCCCCTTGATTAGTAGGAAAATTCCATGTACAAGTAGTTGCTGCAGAAGTAATTGTGATACCTCTTTCTTGCTCTTGCTCCATCCAATCCATAGTAGCAGCACCATCGTGAACCTCACCAATTTTATGACTAACTCCAGTATAAAATAATATACGTTCTGTAGTGGTAGTTTTTCCTGCATCAATGTGAGCAGCAATACCAATATTACGAGTGAATTTTAAGTCTCTTGCCATTTATATTAAAATCTAAAGTGTGAAAATGCTTTGTTAGCTTCAGCCATTTTATGAACATCAACTTTTTTCTTTACAGATGCTCCTTCTTCTTTTTCAGCGGCTAAAATTTCTGAAGCTAGTTTTAATGCCATAGATTTTTCATTTCTCTTACGAGCATATGAAATCATCCATTTCATAGCCATGGAAATTTTTCTATCGGGACGTATTGGCATTGGAATTTGGAAAGTTGCACCACCTACTCTTCTACTTCTTACTTCAACATGTGGCATTACATTTGACAAACCATCCTTCCAAACTTGAAGAGCAGTTTTTTCGTCGTTTTGCTTTTTTTCTTCAATGATGTCAATTGCATCATAAAAAAGTTTGAATGCGGTGGATTTTTTACCACTCCACATTAAGTTATTGACAAATCTAGTTACTAATTGATCGTTAAACCTTGAATCGGGTAGTAACGGTCTTTTCTTTGCCTTACTTTTTCTCATTTATTTTAGTTTTAGAGAGGTTCATATATATTATGAACGTCATCAATTAATATTTTTTACTTCTTTGGACGCTTAGCTCCGTATTTTGATCTTCTTTGTAATCTTCCCTCTACACCAGCAGTATCTAATGCTCCTCTTACGATGTGATATCTAACACCAGGAAGATCTTTAACTCTTCCTCCTCTAACAAGTACAATTGAATGTTCTTGCAAGTTATGTCCTTCACCAGGGATGTAAGCATTGATTTCAGTTCCATTTGTCAATCTAACCCTAGCAACTTTTCTCATTGCTGAATTAGGTTTTTTAGGAGTTGTAGTATAAACTCTAGTACAAACTCCTCTTTTTTGAGGACAAGAAACTAAAGCAGCAGATTTACTTTTTTTAGTAATCTTAGTTCTTCCTTTTCTAACTAACTGCGATATTGTAGGCATATATTATCTTTATTTTCCCTTATTTGGGCGTGCAAATGTAATTTAATTTTACAATTAATCAAACCTTATGAATAAAAAATAATGTAAAAATTAAGATTTTTGATTTGAATGTGTGTAATAGGTATATAAATATTGACTAAAATGCTGAATATTAAATTATTAAAATTTGTTAAAAATTTAACAAAAAAAACATAAAAGTTAAAATTTCAACAACTGAGATAGAAGAAATTTAAAACGATCTAAAAATCAATAAAAAACAATAAAATTAAAGATAAATATTGATCATATTCTTAAAATTATAGTATAAAAATTACGAATAATTTAATGAATTAGCTAGATAACTAAGAATGTTCTAAGATTTAGATATTTTTCTTTATATAGTTGTTTTATTAACTTTTTATTAACATTTTTGCAGATCAAATAATAATTAAACAAAATATGAAAACAAATTTAAAAAAGTTTTTAGCGTTATCATTTATGATAATGTTTCAATGGGGTTTAGCTCAGACGAGTGTATCCGGTACTGTTTCTGACAGTTCAGGTGTACCACTTCCTGGAGCTACTGTTATTGTTGCTGGAACATCTAATGGTGTTACAACTGACTTTGACGGTATTTATTCAATATCAGCTTCTGAAGGAGATGTTCTTTCAGTTAGTTATGTTGGATTTGTAACTCAAAACGTAACAATTGGAGCTTCTGCTACAATTAACGTTACACTTGTGTCAGACAACGCTTTAGAAGAAGTTGTTGTTACTGCACTAGGTATTACAAGAGAAGCCAAGTCACTTGGTTATGCTCAACAAAAAGTTGAAGGTTCTGCCTTAACTAAAACTAAGGAACTTGATTTTAAAACAGCTCTTGCTGGTAAGGTTGCTGGTGTACAGGTTATTTCTGGACCTAGTTCTACATTTGAATCAAGTGCTATTAGACTAAGAGGTGAGCAAGATGTATTATATGTAGTAGATGGTATTAAAATGTCTTCTACAGATATTAATACTGATAATATTGATAATATCACAATACTTAAAGGTGCTGCTGCAACTGCATTATATGGTGCTGAAGCAAGAAGTGGTGTGATTGTAATTACTTCTAAAAAAGCAAAAGCTGGTGAAACTTACATTACTGTAGATCACAACACTGTTGCTTCAAACATTAGTAGATTACACCCTTACCAAAACGAGTATGGTGGTGGATACGATCAAGCTTGGGATACATTTGCTTACAATCCTGCAACAGACCCTGCGTCTTGGGCAGCATTTAATGGACAAAATATTCCTTATTACGCAGCTGATGAATCATGGGGACCAAGATTAGATGGTACTTTGGCTCGTCACTGGGATTCATGGATTCCTAATCACCCAAACTTTGGTGAACTAAGAGGATGGTCTCCAAATCCTAACAACGTTAAAAATTTCTTTGAAACTGGAATGAAATCTGCTACTAGTGTTTCTTTTGGAAAAGGTGGAGACGATTACAGCTTCAGAGCTACTGGACGTGCTACACAAAATGCACTACCAGTTCCTAATGCATCTAGAGACACATACGACGTTAACATTAACGGATCTGTTGATTTAACAGATAAATTTACAATGTATTCTTCGTTAAATGCAAGAATCCAAAACACTGATAACTTTGTTAGTAGTGGTTATGGAAGTTTACAATCAAACTTTAGCCAGTGGTGGCAAAGACAGTTAGATATGGATAGACTAAGAGATAATTACCACTATGAAGGTGCTTTTTACACTTGGAACAGAAGATCTGCTAGAAATGCTCGTCCACAGTATTGGGATGCTCCACATTATGAGCAATACCAAAACACTAACAACA